>Ga0126342_10003642_pt1 | contig 25637 bp, 17 predicted proteins | sample Cyp1metagenome_FD_92528 | JGI IMG/M metagenome (GOLD analysis project Ga0126342, IMG submission 92528) | Coral microbial communities from Lord Howe Island, Old Settlement Bay, Australia - Cyphastrea 1 metagenome | ecosystem: Host-associated > Invertebrates > Cnidaria > Coral ... | reverse complement strand
CTAGTAGGTAAATCAACGAACTAAATGATGATATGGAAAATCACAATCTAGCTAGTAGGTAAATCAAGGAACTAAATGATGATATGGAAAATCACAATCTAGCTAGTTGGTAAATCAGCGAACAAAATGATGATATGGAAAATCACAATCTAGCTAGTAGGTAAATCGACGAACTAAATGATGATATGGAAAGTCACAATCTAGCTAGTAGGTAAATCGACGAACTAAATGATGATATGGAAAGTCACAATCTAGCTAGTAGGTAAATCAACGAACTAAATGATGGTATGGAAAGTCACAATCTAGCTAGTAGGTAAATCAACGAACTAAATGATGATATGGAAAATCACAATCTAGCTAGTTGGTAAATCAGCGAACTAAATGATGATATGGAAAATCACAATCTAGCTAGTAGGTACATCAACTATTAAAGACTATAAATGTGCAAAATTTTCGCTCAATTTTGTTCTTTTTTGGGATGTCAAAAGTCAGAGAAAAACCATTTTGGTCTCGACAGATTCACCACATACAGTCAATCATCAACGACGTCGGTTCGCAAACCCAGAGCCATCTAGTTATTAGATCCTCTGTTCGAAAGCCAGAAAGTACTGAAAGATACTGTAATCATTTTCTGAAAGACACACTGGGGCATAGCACAAGCAAGTGGCCTATTTCCAGATGGGATCATGATCCCCACATCCTAAATGGCGCATCCCATTTAGAAGTGGATCTCTAACAGCATTTACCACTAGTCATTTGAAGCCACCAATAAAGCCTGGTTTTCAAACTGAATCTCCCTGAATTTTCTGTGGTATTTTTTTTTCTCCAATCGCTATGGAAAATCACCGTTGTTCAAAGGTTAATCGTCTATAATGACGTTCCATGTTCCAGAATTACCCTCTGTTTATTTGTTACATAGCCATGGAAAATGGCCCTAATCGAAATAGATGGTTTACCGTTCTTAAAAATGGGTGGATCTTTCCATGGCTATTAGGTAGCTTTGTTAGTTTTTGCCAGAGCTACCATAGCCATTCTAATTTTGTTTCTGGTTACATCAGTTACATCCCATGATATCTCGAGAGCTATTCCAATACATCATCCATCGGGCCCCACTCTGTTTTCCCAAGTGATCCTATCACATCCCGATTCAGAATGAATCTCGGTGATCATTTTTTTATATGGGAGAAATCGATGAGATCTCATAAAGTTATATAAATTTATAGATCCCATAACAGAAATTTATAAATCTATAGGATTTTATTGGGATAGGGATAGGGATAGGGATCTATGGCAATTCCTCTGGGATCCCAATAAAATCCCATGAGATCCCAGAGGAATTGCCATAGATTTCTCCCTGGCGGGGGTTCCCCTGAGAGGCTATGGGCTGCGAAGTGGCCGGTGGTGGTGGTGGCCCTGCCTTCGACTGCAATGCGGCGCTGGGAAACTTTGCCAGGCGAAAATCGCTGAGCATCTGTGTATCACATAGCAGTGCTGTTTCTTTGTTTCTGATTGGTGATTATGCACGTCATTGTTGATTCTAAGACTAATAGTTCTTAATTTGGTGTTGTTATCCAGTGTCTTTTCGCAAATATATTTAGCTTTGCAAAAAACACATCATTTGAAATGGCGGTCGAATCTACTGCGTAATTACTGTAGCGCTCAAAGGCACTGGGTGTTTATGGAGGAATAAGCTCAAAATCAAGGCCTTTTGCCTTTTTGGGGTGGATGGAAAGAGCAAGATTTGAATCTCCAGCCAGTCTGTAGATATATTAGGTACTACAAGACCATATCGTAAGCAGTAAAAAAAACAGAGAGGTCAAGTTATATAGATATCCAGATATCCATGTGAAGAAATCGTCAGATGTGGCATCCACGAAGCACCTTACAGACACTGGTTGGGTTTTCAGCCAATAACTTTAGTGGCGATGTCAAGTGGTGGATACAAATTGCTGATACCCCAGTAGCTCAAAAAGGGCTTGGCTCAAAATGATTTGGCCTGTATTTTGAATGCCGTCAGAACCTGAACATGACTAGCAATCGGTCCAAGACATTACGGAAGTCTGGATGGGGAAAATGGCTTGAACATCAACAAATCGTCCAAAAAAACATCACCAGCCACTAACTTTTATGTTCCACATATTATTACCCGGCTATTTTTCACAAATCTCAGAAAGTAGCCTTCTCTTACCTGAAAGGTGACGCTGGTGACTTTCTGGATCACAATCCCAAATATATGGAACAAATCGCAGATCTCAACCCATCCCCATTTGTTTTGGACAAACAACTTAGACCAATCTGAATGGATTGAGAACAAAAACAACCGTCTTTCTGATATGAAGACAGGGCTTGGTAAATCTCCCTTTTTTTCGGGATTTTGAAGATCTGAAAAAAAAACAAACGTATCTGTTGAAGATGTGATATTCCTTTTTGAGTTGCGTGAGATACCTCATATCCCATGAAATAACCCGTTTTTTCATCATTAAACCTGTGAGATAGATATCCCCCTCATATCCCGTGAAATCCACATTAAACATAGTGGATATGAATGGATATGAGCTATATCCCCATTAAACCTCCACCAACCCTCCATGTTTTTCCATTGAAAAATGGCGCAAAAAATGGCTAATTTCATGCTCGGCCAGGGCTTGGTCACCACCGAAGAAGCCGCTGGTTGGGACGGGGGATCTGTTGGGAAATTTAGCAAGGTTGAAACAATGTGTCTATCTTTATATTGGGAATAGCAACAAATTAATGAATATTACATTACATTATATTATATTGTATTATATTATATGATATGATATGATATGATAGAATGTATGCGATGCTGTATTACAATGTATGTGTCATGATTAAATGGAATACCCCTCCCCATGCTTTTTATCGTTTACTACAATTGCAACACTGGGTTTTATCATCATGTTCTTATGAGAATTGCAATTTTGTGCGGTAAACTCACCCTTTTTCGGACAACGCCATTAGACAAAGTGGTTCATTGTTGCTGGGTGTTCATAGTTGTCCCATGTTTGTTACTGACCATGTAAATCCAGTATTGCTTTACATTGATTCCACGTTGGGGCTCGTGATTGTCAAATGATTGTCGCTTAAAGCACGGGTTTATCTTGAAATTAGGATGACCCGAAATGCGGATGGCTTGAAACGTAATGTTCCCCGACCAAAACTGCCATTTGTGGTTATGCCATGCCTTATTTTTGGGCAGGCCCACATCATCCCACATCATACCGTTTATATATATATATACATTGTAATACATACATACATACATACATACATACATACATACATACATACATAGATAGATAGATACATACCTACCTACCTACCTACCTATCTACATACATACATACATACATATACATATACATATACATATACATATACATATACATATACATATACATATACATATACATACATACATACATACATATATATATATATATCATTGCATCCCATGATATCCACATAGAACAGTTCGGGCTATATTTTAGAAGTTGTGTTTCTTTCATTCCAAGATTAGTTGCCTTGGTTACATTTCTATATTTGTTGCTTAACCTATGTGAATCTAGTAAATTGCCATCTACGGCTGTATATTCCATTGTAAAGTGTAAACCCCATATTTGTTAGTTGCATTATCTCATGATACCCCCATTACATATCCTCGATCCATTATATCACCATAAGATGGTAGTAATCATCAACCAACCATCATTTATCAAACATTGTACCTTGCATCCAAACATATGTTTGATGGTTAAAAGCCCAGAAATATCCACGATCCACATATGCCATAAATGCCATGATCAAGACATTTTTTTCGGTTGCCCATCTTGAGAAATGGTCATCAGTCCATTCGGAATTTTAGCATAAATGTTAGCAAAGCAATCGGATGCACCATCCCAATGTTTACTTAATTTGCATGGCTGGTATATCCATGTATAACCCATCCAAAACCTGTGCCTAACATGACATTGCCGAAAAAATGACCCATCATTTTTTTGATTCCCATCAGATACTCTCTGGCCAACGTTTACATAACGAACTGGAAAATCACCATGTTTAATGGGAACATCATGGAACATCCACTATTTCTATGACCATTTTCAATAGTTTTTTGTATGTTTACCAGAGGGTAACCAGCTGAGGCAGTGGTGCTGCAGCAACCAGGGCAAAGGTTGTGAAGGCAGCAGTCCACCCACTGTGGATCCAGGCTTTGGAATGCAGTGGAAACACGTCCAGGCCGGGGTGGCCCCGGGCCCCGTGGGTCGAAATGTGGGTCGAAACGTGGGGGCACGGGGAATGGTTGGGGATGTAACATGATATAACTATAGTACTGGTCAATCTTACATGGATACTTTAATCCTTTAGTCTTTTGGTATTAATGGGAATATCTACTAACCAGCAAAGAATTTAATTTTTTGCAGGGTATCTAAGATTGGCAATGAGTACTGAATTTATATCCAACCGCAGCCTCAATGCAAAGTGGTTGGTGGTTTCAAATATGTTTTATTTTTCCATATATTGGGAATAATCATCCCAATTGACTAATATTTTTCAGAGGGATAGGTATACTACCAACCAGATATACATATATATATATATACATATACATATATATATGTATACATATATATATATATGCAGTTCAATTTCTGGGGGGGAAGATATATTTATGCTGAATATGACTACACTATGGATCCAGATAGCTTCTGAGGCAGTGTTTGGGATATGATTCAGGGTTTTTTTGTACCTTGTCGGAAAGTGTTTGGATCCATAGGTGTAGTATTATCCCCCATGAAATATAGTTCATAAACTGTGTGGTGAATATATGCTTGGGAAACATAACTATATATGGAGGATCTATCAACCCCATGAATGCTATAGTTATATCATGTTACATCCTCCATAAACCCAAACAAAAACCGGCGTCAACTTTGCAAGTGAGGCGGTCTCAACTTGTGGTAGAATATGGAGATAGAATATACTTGGACTTGATGGGATTTATAGGGATGTTGTTCACCAACAATTATTGAGATGCGACCCAGGTCGTTGGCTTAGTGAGTAAACATGTATATATTTTTTAATTTATATATTTATATATAAGTCCAGTAACTGTTGGGTGGTAGATATATCGATTTATGTAGTTATTTTGGTGGTTATCAACCAACCAAAACAACTGGAAAGACCACCTTGTGGGAGGCTGGAGGTATAAAACTACTAAACATGGAGATAGAAAGGTATATACTTGGGCTTATTTTGCACAGGATCCACAGTCACCACCAAGTCCTGTACATGTCTTATTTGGCAAATCCCCTCTCGGTAGGGAAGATTAACGTTGCTGGAAATGGTCCAAGCAACTTGTACCTGATGACCCAGTTCTATCCACTGGACATCTCTGCTTATGGTTATTAAAATCTTACCGGTACACCCACTATAAATTATAATCGTCAGTATTCTGACATAGTCTTCGTTATACATACCCATTATCTATTCATACATATATATATATATATTATATCCGGATCCGCGTCATCTCCTTATTCTATGTCCATCAGATGGCAGTAATCATCCGCCTATCATCATTTAGGAATGCAAAAAAAACTGCATCCTGGTATGTTTGGTTCCAACTACTCATATCCTGACACAGCAGGTTATTTGTAGACACATATATATAACACCAATAGTGACTGGTTGGTGGTTTGGAACATGGTTAATGATGGTTAATGATGTTGGTTAATGGTGATTAATGTCTGGTTGGTGGTTTGGAACATGGCTTTTATTTTTCCATCATATTGGGGTCATGTCATCATCCCAACTGACGAATTCACTCCATGATTTTTCAGAGGGGTAGGTATAACAATCACCAACCAGGTGATAATTCCCATGATGTATACATTGATGAATCCACTGCATCGCTGAAAAAAAACATGTGACCATAAAAAACATGTTCAGTAAATCATGGTTGGGTTATATAGCAATTATGGTTTATATGTCATGTAATATATATATATATCAATGTATCATGGTTATTACATATATCAATTATACACATGATACATGTAATCGGATATTATATATAATTATACATTGAATACAACCATCTATCTATTAAGGAGGTTGCTATATAGAACACTGTAGAACCAATATTAATATATAGAACATGTTTCAAGATTTATCAAGGATATCGAATATCTCAAATATCATATCATGTTTGTATTGTTATGTTTGTCTTTTTAGCAGCTGTACAACCATCGTATGTATATGATATATACACTATACAACCACTAGTATACCACTACATAACATAAGCATTTGCTGAGTTTCTGTAAGATATAATTATTATAACCATTATATCATTACAACAGTATTTAAAATAACTATTACATCACCATTATACACAATTTACGTATATTACACCAATTATGTTGATATATGTGTGATGACCAACCACTATATCAACACGACCGTGCTTTCACCATTATACATCATTCTCCCACATCATATATATATATACATATATTATATTTTGTGAAATTATATTTAGTTTGTATTTGATTATACATAACTTACATAACCATTATATCTAATACAGTACTAATGCCCTCTGGTTATTTGTAACATCAACCAGATGGTTTACCTATGAAAAATGCTGATTTTCCATGGCTATGTTAAATAACCAGAGGGTAAATCCCATTATAACCCCTATAAATCACCATTAAATCACCAGATGGTAATTTTGTAACCACCATCTCTTAAGCGTCACAAATAACCAGGTCAGTGGCGCCTGGACCTGGGTCGCAGTACACGTCGCGGGGGCTGGAGGGGCTGGAGGGGCGGTGCCGCCCAAGTTGCTCGGAGTGGGGTCCTGGATCTGTGGAACTTGGAGAGAATGATGGGAAATTCATGGGGAAAATCATGGGAAAATCATGGAGAAAATGTCAGGAAATTAAACTATGCTAATTATGGGATTTCATCTGAAAATATTGGGAAAATGTGCGAAAATATGCGGAAAAGTACCCGAAAATATGAGAAACATCATGTGAAATTATGAAAAATATTGGACATATATACTGAAATGATCTGATGATGGATTAACTATGGGACATAATGGGATAATAATGGGACATATTGTTGGGTATACAATGGGACATAATGAGATGATAATGGGATAATATGGGGATATCATGAGATATAATGGGATGTATAAACATGATAATGGGATTGTAACTTGGACGCAAAAAAAAAGTGATGGTCTCCTGATTCTTAATAATACATCCCGCCCTCCTCCATCTATCCTCGTCCTCCTCGCCAGCGCAATTAGTTGTGATATAAAATACTCCACCGCCCAAGTCCTGGTACATTGATGATAATAGATGGCCATCTGATTGGTTTCAGTGAACCAAGGACTTGGCATTCCACAGAATGGCCTGAATGGTTTGCGCCTACAATTGAAGAGTAGCAGATGGACGATGTAATTTTATCAGTCCAAAACTTGGGTTCCTTCCAGGTGTCGAATATATTTTGCATTGGAAACTTACCTTCTGGTAAATTAACAGTTGGACCCTGATTTTATCACCAATTTTTAGAGGTTTCACTAATCTTCCAACCCATTAATACTACCAGGGTCTATGTTAATTTACTCCGAGGGGATGGAACCAGGTTGCCCTATGATTGCGGCGCTGGCATGGCCAACTGGCAGTTGGGCTGGTCCGACGCGTCTCTCGGAGCGCTACACCGCGGAGGGCTCCGTTGTTCGAACTTAAAAAAAGATCTTGCGGTCATTTTGGTGTCGGAACATGGGCTACCCTCTGGTAATTTAACATAGCTATTGAAAATATCCATTTATAGTGGATTTACCCATTGAAAATGGTGATTTTCCATAGCTATGTTAGTTTACCAGAGGGTACACCCATTCATATGCCAATGCATTCATAGATTTCGGGGCCTAGCCAATTTTCATAGCCCATTTTCACACAAACCCATCTGGCCACGGTTTATTGCAATATGTTGTTACTATATATTGCAATATATTGCAGTGATGACAACAGTTCAATGATGGGAGTATGTCCTTTCTTACAGTTCTTAATGAGAAAATTCAATTTTCGGCTGAGCATTGGCTTTTGGGCAGGGTAGCCAAAGGCGAAGATATGGGTGTTTCGGGTCAAAAAAATGATGCTAGGATGGGAATGGAGAGGAAACCACTGAAATTTCTTGCACTTGTTCCCACTCATATTTTTAGGCAGGAGAATTGCCCCTGCAGGTGTTTTTCCCCATTTGTTTCTTGGTTATTTTTTGTGGTAAACCTGCTGTAAACCGTCCAACTGCGCATTTGGAACATCTGGAACCGGCCCAGCATTTTTTCACGGCGCCCTAATCGGATTGTTTTTCGGGTTGAATCGGGTTACCAGCTCGTTCTGGATGACCCCTTCGCCAGCACTTTTTTGCTAAGCTGTGCCATGGAGCCATTGAGCCGTGGTGATGTCTCAAAATTATGATGTTAATTGATGTTAATTGATGTTAATTGAGACATCAAAATTGATGTTAATTGATTTTAATTGACATAAAATTGATGTTAATTGATGTTAGATGTTGAAAGACCTGAGTTTTTTCCCAACCTCAATTCCGCAAAGGAAGAAAGGCTGGTGCTGCGCCAATAAACACATCAATTGCGCCGCTGGTGGAGCTGCTGGTGGAGCTGCTGGTGCTGCGGGTGCTTCTGGAGGCAATGGTGAATGATGGCAGGAAGAAATGTGGATTTAAGCACCAGAAATTTGGGAGGTGTGATGTATTTGTGATGTATTGCTTGGGAAAACATCATTTGAAACTTGAGGGATATCTAAGATATCTATCTAAATCGTGCCCATTTAACCATTCTGTACCTCTCCGGTTCAGGATTTTTATCTGGGCAACTTTGAAATAGAAATGATGACTCATCTTGGGACAAACATGCAGATGTTGCTACCATCCCATTTTTCAAGGTCAACTTGGATTTGCGTACAAAAAAATGAAAGAGATGACGTGCGCCACGTCCCGAAAAACAGTACAACCACTGCTATCTCGGGTTAGAAATTGCCCAACGGAATTATCCCAAGTACGGATGGTCAGTATATCTCGGGTTAGTATATACAACTATATATCTAGATGATATAGTATATATTATATCTATCCATGAAAAAATCGCAACAACTTGGTGAACATCCCACGGAAACGAACGACTCCAGTTGGTCATTCTACGGAGTTCATGTGACAGGGGAATCCACAGTTCATGGCCCGTTTCAAATCCCCAGTTGGCCAAAAAAAGGGGGAAACGGGTTTCAAACTGGTTCTATCCCATGGTAAAATGATACTGGAAATCAGCCGAACATACTTGACATACTATGAAAAAAAAACGAAGAGTGACTATTACTTGTGCTGATTTGTGCTGATTGTTTAGGGGCCCAATCTGAAAGCCGAGGGCCAAAGCATGACTCGTTGTATATGATGCAAAATATAGTATGAAATGCATGTTCGCTCTATATACTTGATATGTTGGTATACAATACACACATATATAGCGGTGATGTCTATTATTTACTAAAGTAATTATCTGAGATACAGAAAAAGGGTTTTGTATACTGGCAACAAATCCAATATTATAAATAACTCAACTATATACTATATTTATCATTATAGTATATACTATTGGGATAAACTATATACTATATACTAAGTATATATATCCCAATTAACTATATACTATATACTATATAAATATTTGTCATTCATCATTTCTGTAAATGACAAACTCAACTATATACTATATACAGAATCCCAATTTCCCCATAATGTTCCAGGGAAAAAAATCCAACTTAGATCTAATCAACGTCAGGATGTCTCTTTCATTTGAAGTTGTTATGCAGAATGTACCATGTATGTTTCATGTCTAATATATAATATATTTGATAATATATAACGCATCCCTTCCCCTAAAATTAAAATATCCCCAATAAACTATGGTTTACTGAGGGATTTTCACATATTTGGTATCATAAAGACAGGCTTTTCCATCTGATTTAGGACGATTTTCCATATGATTTCCTCGCTCCAGGTGGCTCTTGGTCTCATTCCTTCTCCGTCTCCTCCAGCTCTGGACACCCACCCTCCGCTGCGGCGAAGGGGATGGTGTTCCTTGGTAAACAGTTTGGAAATCCCCAGTGAAATGGAGGTTTTTTATAGCTGGGAACATAAGATGGGTCACTAGATGGGTGAGTTTGTGTCCAGCACGCGTTATGTTTGATCATTTTATGATATTTTATGGCATATTCTTGGAAATGATGGTAATGGGATGTATGAACCACATAAAACCAGAGTATACCAGAATCGTATTTTATTGCATATTATACAATGTGGGGCCCCCAATAACTATGGTTTATGATACGCAAATAACTATAGTTAATGGGATTTATAAACCATCTGAAAAAACTGGGGAGTGGCCACATCATAGGAAATACACTGGGATATACAACCAACAATAGTGGGCTTTAGAATGGTGTAGATAATCACATGCTCGCCCCCCAATGTTAGACCCCACAACAATAGCTGTTTTTTGCCCCTCCTAGAGGTTGCTGTCGGTGAATATTAAAACTTTAGGCCTGATTTGACCTGGATAGGAGAGCACCCAGAGAATTCCATCAATCTATAGTGTTTCAACATGTTTCAACCATCATATTATTGAGTACCCTCTGGTAATGACTAACATAGCTATTGAAAATGGCCATAGAAATTGTTGATGTGCCCATTAAAAATGGGGATTTTCCATAGTTATGTTAGTTTACCAGAGGGTATATGATATGTATAACGATATACCTTTCGGTACTCAACCATGGAATGCTGGAAAATCCACCAGCAATATATAGTTCGATGATTTTCCCAGCGAACTAAACCTCCATTCAGTTCGGGGATTGTCCCTTGCCACGTTTGATTGCCGGAGGGTATAATAAATGATATGATGAAATTGATTTCTTGTAAATTATGATATCATGCAGATAAATTGGGGTTACAAAAAATATGTGATTGTTAGAGAAGGCATATGGAGTCAGGGTCGTTCCAAACAGGTTTAAACTGTGTAAACATCAAACCGTTGACGAAGCTCGGGTCCAAATGTTTAAACTCTTTAAACGTATCGAATTCACATGGTGCAAGGCCCAGGAGGTTGTAGCTTGCTGAACTTGGTGCCCAATCATCACATGGTTCAGGCACCGACTTTCAAACGTTTTTGTTAATGTTTAAACAGTTCCCATCCATGCCCTGGATAACATTCGATGTTCATGGTGTAAACATCAAAATATTTAAACCGTTTACACATCCTACGCCCCTGGGTGGAGGTAACTTGGAGGGTCATCCGCCAAGGTGGCAATGGCAGACAGACCATTGGGTTCAGATACATCACACTGGCAAGATGCCCTTTGCCTGCCATGCAGGCGGCCAAAACCCCCGGCCCGGGTTTTGGATGGGGAAATTGAAACCCAGAGATAGATTGAATATGATTGAATTAAGTCCAGATGGGTTTGAGTAGCTCAATGATTCAATGCTAGATTTCCTAGATTTCTTGCTGGTTTTGGGGGGAATATTGGTCATGTAAACATGTCATGTATTGACACGAGCTTTGTGTGGCGTAAGTCATATCAGTTTTTTTCACCGAGCCCTGAACAGCCAAGGGTTCTTGTCTGACCGTGGAAGTCACTTCATAAAGCGACCAACCGACCGACCACCTTTTAAACTCGGCTCCCCAATAAGAAATGGTGAGCCCTAAATGTGCTGATTGCTTAAGTGGTTAGTACATGTTAATACACCATAAAAATTGATCCTTTTACTTATTTGATCTTATTTGTGTATAAATGTACGCCTATAAGAGTTCGATCTGCTGGTTCCGTGACATCTTGAAGCACTGCCGAAACCAACAGATACACTAGCCACTGGCCAAAGATTGTTTGTAGTGGTAGAAAAGAATGGAGTAGTATACAACTTCATCTAAAGCTCGCAATGCGTTCGATTCATTTTACCCCTCTCATGACGTTGTGCACGATTTTGTCTAAAAGACCTGTTCAAATGTGTCACTTCCGGGGCCAAGTTTGTCAAGTTGATGCTTGTTGACTGAACAGATCCAGGCGGTCGTTTTTTTTTCACCACATGGAATCTTTCACTGCCCCAAGTTATTGGGGGGTTTCACTCCCATGATGAACAAAACTAGTTCAAAGATCATCTTAGTGCCTCATCATGTCCAGTCTGGTATCCACTAGAAAGATCCCCACAGACATGGTATCTCAGAAAATCCCATGAAAAAACTTCCACAATTATGAGTTAAACCTCCACTTTATGAGTTTTTTGTAAAGTTAAACCCCAGTTATCCCAGGAAAACCTCAGAAACTCCCAGAAATTGCTGGTAAAACATGACAGCTTCACAGGTCAATCCTCCATTCTCCTGGTTGTTCTGCACAGGTCTCGCCAATTGGCAACAGGGCTGGTCTGGCGCCAAGAAGGCGGAAGATGGGAAGAATTGGCTGGTTTCTCCAAGATCAAGTGGGAAGAATTGAGATATAGATTCGATTTGATTCGATTAGATAGACAGATAGATATATACAATTGGATGGAACCAACAATACAATTTAAGGATTTACCACCTCTGAGAATGTGGGCGTGGCATTTGAAAATAGGGAGAACTTTGGATGACGAGCTGTGCCAGGATTGGTGTTGCCAAAACGAAGGGCTTGGCTGCCAGTGAGGGGCGGACATGGCAGGACAGCAGATGGCTGAGTGGATGGCAGGATTGTCCATGTTTTGTGGTTTTTCTTCAGAGTTGAAGCCAGGCAGTAGGACGAAGCCAACAAAATCCATGGAAAAACTCGATATTTTTTGACCAAGATAGAACATTTGCGGCTAGGACCCCAACATTTGGACCCAAGATATGTAGATGTGTCTGAAAATGGGGTATACCTTGATAATTAACCAGTCAATGGGAGATCTTCAGGATCCTAAGTCATGGAGGTACGTTAGTAATTACCATATTTCTGGCCATATTTTCTGGGGATCTTCCCATATTTAGGCCATTGAACCAGGGGATGGTTTCCCTAACAGTTGTCCCGTTCCAATCAGCCACCATGTGACCCTGAAAACAGGCCGCATGGCCTCCGCCCCCACGGTGACCTCGGGTCCGAACTTGCCCTGCACAGCGATCTTTCTGGAAACGAGTAGCAAAATGTCTTTGGTTTGATGAACTGAAGGACATGAATGAACTGAAGGTTTAAAAATGTTTAAAAAAGATAAATCCACCAGTTTGCTTGGTAGAATCCAGATGGTGATTCTGATGGTAACAGGCAGAACCATTTCGGGGCTGAATCGGTGAAATCCACCGGCCTGTCACGCACGAGATGTCGGCTCAAAGCTGCTGGCTCCGGGAGAAGTTAGAGACTCCGAAACGAAATTCGTTTGGATTCTTTTGGTATGGATGTTGGGATGATTGATGCTAAGTCAATCTTAGATGGCTACTAACTAATCCTAACTAGTCTTTTGGGATCAATGGGAATATCCACATTCACCAGCAAAGAATTTGTCATTTTTTGCAGGGTATCTAAGATTGGCAATGTATGGAACAATGGCTCTGTGTGTCAACAAGAAAAAATGTTGGATTTCACCTCAGCAAAAAAATGGGTCTAATGTGAAAAAAATGGAGAGGACCCAGCAACAAGACTGATAGTTGAGCAACGAGAAATACGTCATGTTCGCAAGGAAATGGGTAGCAGTTCACCACAGATGGGCCGGTCATTTGAATAGAAAACCATCCAATGTTTATGTTTTAATCAGTTGGGCCCTTGAAAAACACATGGACACAACGATGGAAACGATGTAACAATCATTTGGTACTGGATAGTCGATCATGGAGGAGCTGCAAAAAGTGACGCCCAAACATCAAGTTCGAGTAGTTGTTGCTCTTTCTTGACGAAATCATTATATAAAGTCATTTGGCCACAAGGGTTGTTCATTTTGATTCATGTTGATTCATTTTGCTGAGTCAACTTTGGTTTGGATTGATTGTCATCCATATGCGGAGGAAATTAATCTCCTTCCAACAGTTGTTTGTGCAGCGTAAAGCTAGCCATGTTCGGATGAACAGGTGCATCAAAAATGGCTTTTACTAAAGCCCGTAGTTTTAAGGTATCCCCCCATTTTCAGGTAAACCCATTTAATTTGCTTGGTTATTTTTCACATAGTATCATATTATATTATACTATATTATATTATATTATATTATATTGTATTGTATTATTATATTATATTGTATTGTATTATGCAATGTTATACAATATTATACATATCCCATTACATCCGCAAAAAACAATCCCCAAAAACATCCCATGTTTTCGAACGTCGATGAATGGAAAATTCACCATGAATGAAGATGGTGAAAAGGCGGTATACCCCCAATGATGGCATAATCTAATAATCTGGGTAAATTAAAACGACCTCACTACGACCTCACTGGAAATCATGGTTTATAAGGGAAATCATCCCCAAATGGCCTTAATTCAGGTTCGCAAATTATTGTAATTTACCTAGAATAATATTAGTAATATGGGGGTATGATGAAATTCACCATATTATTAGATATTAAGGCGGCATGGTTTTTATTATATCTAATAATTATCTGGCATATTTAGTAGGTATTTTATGAAAATCACCATTGGATGAGGCACACCCAGATCATTTTTCCGGCCTAAAAAACATAAAAACCATATGGCTTTTCTCATGGTCCACCTGGAGTCTCAGCTGGTAGACCTTGTAGCCAGTGGTGACATGCACGGCCGCCATCGGTAGCAGCGATGGCCCAAGTTGTGGACCTGGAAACCGTTTGAAACCAAGTGGAGAAAGTCACCTGAACTGCTGGTAATAAAACATGAGAAATATATAGAAATATGGGAATTTCCTAAAATGGGGGTACCCCTTTATCGCTAGATTGTTTAGTTTATTGAAAATCCCATCAATGGATGATAACTGGTGGTAGCCTTATTTTAGGAAACCCCTATATATGATAAATATGATAAAGAACACAAAAATCAGGTGATGTGTTTCTGGATGCAACATCAGGAACGATGCGAAGCAAGGATGTTTCTAGTGAGTTTTGTCAAGTGCATCTCGCACAGGGTATTTCATGGATCCCCCAGCAACCACTTCACTAGCCTCAAGCAAAGGGGTTGTCTGAAAATTCAGCGGCAAAGCAACAAAATCCAGTGGTTTATCATCATTTTCCCAATCAAATTTGCTATTTGGGGGGTATACTGCATTTTCATCGACAGAGACCCGAAAAAGCGATTCTCATGTTCGCGCGTTCTCTCTGTAAACCCTTGGGAATCAATCGTTGCCGGAAGATCTGCCATCCACAGATGAGTGTTCCGCTGTGTTTGATTTTAGGAGCATATCAGCATCCGCCATGCATTGTTTCCGCACTTCGATGGTGATTTCAATCTATATATATATATAATTTAACATAGCTATTGAAAATTGCCCATATAAAATGTGGTTTTTCCCATATAAAATGGTGGATCTTTCCATAGCTATGTTAGTTTACCAGAGGGTATATCGTGTGTCATAGAGTGGATCACTACCGCTTTCCTGAGCTGCTGTCACCACCGTCCCACTGTAATTCGCCGTGCTAAAACGAGCTGCGACTGTGCAAAAGCACACGCTGCGAAGATAGATTTGAACAGATCCGGTCGCCGGCCCAAAAGCCAAATAGTTAGATGATACGTACCAGAACATGTGGTTGGAGTTTCATGGAGTTTCTACATACCAATAATAATTAACAATTAATCAACATATCTATGGTATTCTATGGTTATATCGAAGCTTTGATGGTAAGAAAGTCACTGTGCACAGAGTCGCTGGTTGCGCCATCAAGACTATGGATTTGACAGAATCTCCAGGAGTCTCGTGAAAATTCCCAGATGTTATCCCACGGGACCCTCATGTCTTGGCAGATAAATCACACTAGAAATCTACCATCTGGTTATGACTAACATAGCCATGGAAAATCCCAAAAATAAATGGATGTTCCTAGCTGGGAAAATCATCTATTTCTATGGGCCATTTTCCATGGCTATGTTAAATAACCAGAGGGTATATTTCTACGTTGATCAACTCCAAATAGTTGTTGGGTTGATCCCCTTTATATACATTGACTCTCAGACCACAAAGCCATTCGGAAAGATGTTCAAGCAGTTGCTGTAAGCTGTTTTTGGGTGTTTGCTTCTGTCTAACTTTGTGGGGATATTATGGGATATTCACCAAAATTCGGTCAAAAAAAACCCGGATTCATAGTTTCAAGGTATAGGAAAAATCATAAAAATCGGATTACGGAAGTAAGCATGGTAGCCTTGTCCCAAACTCCATTTCATCCCAGCCCTACCTTGGACCGACGGGCGCCGGAGCTCTCTGTCCACCTGTTGAGTGTCGTTTTCAAAGCCATTCGGCGCCCTGCAGGCTTTGTGTCGAAAGATGCGCAGCGGGGTCACGGGGTCACGGGGTCACGGGGAGTACGAAGCATCAAAAATGGTGAGTTTCATCAAAAACCATGAAAAATGTATAAAAATGGTGGTTTTTCATGGTTTAGCCATGAAAAATGGTGCCCTGGATTTGTTGAGTTGCTGTTCGAGATTTTATCATTGAGTATGTCATGAGTGGGTAAACAACTGGGAAACACTTTATATATATTTTTATGCCTCCTTCAGCTCCAAGGAAGTGGGAATGGTGGTTTTTTCGACCGGAAATGTTGTATTGGCATTGGAAATTTGGTGAACCATCAAGGTTAAATGAGTGTCCAGAACCACACAATATAAAATGGATCCGGTGTCGTTTTCAAAAGCGGTAGCGTGGGACCGTGGAACTGTTACTGCTACTGCGATTGTGCCATTCGTCCTAAAAAAGATGATCCCAATTTCATGGTCTTTCCACAGTATCAGCGGACCGGTAACCTTTGGAAGTTCCTACGACTGGTGATGTTCCAGATCCCATTTTGGGATTGAAAATTACGAAGCGCCGGACAGTCCGCAGCATCAAGCAACTCGTTAGAATTCGTTCGCAACGCAGCATCAAGTCACACAGCATCAAGTCACAAGTACGGTGGCATCATCCCTTCCATCTGTGACCTTTGATTTCAATACAGATAGCATCAGCATCCCGGGTCATCTGAAAGGCTAGGAATCTTGTCCTAGCCTGAAGTCACAAAGGGCACCAAAAAGAGATGTGCAAGGCGCGATTGCGAGCATGAGGAATGGTCACCTGGTTGGTGGTTTGGAACATTGTTTTTTTCCATATATTCGGAAGAATCATCCCAACTGACTTTCATATTTTTCAGAGGGGTAGATATACCACCAACCAGGCAAAAAAAGTCAGTAAAATATCATGCAAAGTTGGAAAAGTTCATCCAAAAATTTGCCAATTTGGTAGATCACCATTTGGCGCCATGAAGCGTGGCACGCAGATGGCGCCGGGCTATGGGAGGTGCCAGTCGTAGAAAATCCTCCTTCCATCAAAACTTCCATATTTCGTTGGGAATTTCGTGAGGAATTTCCCGAAGTCCCAGCTTGCCATGAAATATAGATGCTAATCGCGATTTTGGGGACACCCATGAGATGACGCGCGTTTGTTCAGAGTCGGGATCGACCGGGATAGATAAATGATATAAATGATATAAATGGGCACCCGCATAGATGGTGTTTTTCAGCATGTTTAGCCCCACAATAGGCCGACAACGGTTGTAGGTGATTGGGATGACAAAAAGGATGTTGGGTACACTGGCTGAAAACTGGTAACCACCAAAATATTGGTGAACTTGAACATCCTTTGAATCCAAAATGGCTTTAAAATTCTGCCATGTCTCCTGTTGAAGATGTACAGGGCTACAAGTTGCAGCCCTCTCAGTGTAGAACAGTTTGACAGATGACTGTGGAGTAGGTATAGAGAATACATAGAGAATACATAGAGCTGGGTAAATTTTATAACGACCTCACTGTTCTCCCGAACCCTGGAATCATGGTTAATAAGAGGAATCATCCCCAAATGGCTGAACCATTCAGGATAGTGAAATATTTTAATTTACCCAGATTCATAGAACCGATGCACTTCATACAGATCTCCAAAAGGCGGATTTCTCGGCCCACATGCAGTAGCCTATTTTTGTCCTTGGGAGGAACAGCTATGAACAGCTTCCCCAGTGGTTCCCATGCTGGGAATGTTTACCATAGTTGGAGAATTCATCTGGTTGGTGGTTTGGAACATGGGAATGAGTTGGGATGGTGATTAATGATGGTTAATGATGGTTAATCATGAATAATAATGGTTAATGATGTTGGTTAAAGGTGATTAATGACTGGTTGGTGGTGACTGGAACATGGCTGGATTATGACTTTCCCATCATATTGGGAATGGAATTTCATCATCCCAACTAACTTTCACTCACTCCACCATTTTTCAGAGGGGTTGGTGGCTCAACCACCAACCAGTTAATGTTTAAACCATCATTAATCATTAATCATCATTAACCATCATGAATCATCATTAAATCATATTAAATCACCAGAAAAATCACCATCATTGATAGGTAGGTATAGGTGGCTCAACCACCAACCAGTCTGGTTCATGGATGGTTTTCATGGTTGGGTTTTCCATGGTGAAAAAACATCGGGAACTCCCGGGAAATCCCGGTGGATTCGTTCACCAGGTGCAGGTGGCTGCTGAGCACGGAAGCCTGCCATGATGCCATGCCTGCTGGCTGCTTCACCAAGCCATGATACCTGCCATGACTATACCATTTGGGTGAAAAAAAACATGACAAAACTCGAAGTCAGGTGATTGGGATATTGGGGATGAATCACAGAAATACTCAGAAATACATAGAAATACATGAATCATCATGAATCTGTTTGGCTTCATTTCCATCGCTTGAAATGATCCCCTTTTCTCCGGTTGCAGCAAAGTTCATCAAAGTTCTGCTGGCGTGCGTGCCCTGCAACCAACCTCCAAGACACTTTCCCTTGTGGCTTCGGAGCACCCTGTTCTGGATTTTGTTGTTTGCCACCACATCCCCTGGCTGCTCTTCTGTGTTTGAACCGATGAACAAAAAATCATTTGGAGAAAGATACCCCAGCAGCTGAATTTCCGTAAAACATCCTGAAGCCCTCCAGATGGAGTTGTTTTCAAATTGGGTGGTCAATTTTGGCAGATGCAGGGCATCAGGGCATCATTCAACATCCATCCAGGATGGTTTCGAGCCGGATAGGGATGCTGTAGATTCGTGATCAGGAAACAACATTCCCAACACTTCCCAACCAGGTAACCAGGCCGCCAGAAGTCTAGCAAGGACCGAGCAGTTGGTTGAGTTTTTGAGTTTTTGAGCTGATGTTGATTGTACTACCCTCTGGTAATTTAACATAGCTATTGAAAATATCCATTTATAGTGGATTTACCCATTGAAAATGGTGATTTTCCATAGCTATGTTAGTTTACCAGAGGGTACTACTTGGATCTACTTGGTGTAATACCAGCTGGTAGCAATTACATAGCAAAAAAACAAACGAGAATCCCTATCAGCCAACCAGTCGACGGCTGCTGGAGAAAGATGTTTGGAAAGGTATTGAACTTTTACTCAGCACCATGAACAGGAACTAATATGTAAGTTTGATGTAAGGTCCTAATTAGTTGAGTGGTCAGCTATTGACTATTGTTTTTGTTCATGTGTGTTGGCGATGGCGAAGCAATTTGACCTATCTGAACATGTTTTTTTACATTACTCAACCACCAACCCGATGACATGGTTAGGTATAAATAAGAATACAAGTATAAATGTACGTCAAAGTCAAATGATCATAGTCATGTCCACACTTTGAAATCTTGGGAATGGTGTGTGAATCTGTGATATCTTCCGAATGACCAGACCCTCTATCATCATCAATTCACTTCGAAAAAAAAAATATGATACAGGGTATGTATGATGTAGGTGTATACATATATACATACATACATACATACATACATACATACATATATATATACATATTATATATATATATATATCATATATATATATCATATACATATATATATATGGTTGGTGGTTTGGAACATTTTTTTAAATATATTGGGAATGACATCATCCCAACTGATATTTTTGAAAGGGTTTGGTGGCTCAACCACCATGGCACCCTCGTCGCACCCCTTTTGCTCCACCAGTCGGGGTGAACCCCGACCCCCCGCGGCGACGAGTGCGGGCCTCGCATGGCGAAGCGCGCGCGAAGCATGGCTCTCTACGAGCGCCGGGAGATCCAGTTGTGGATTCCCATTGTACCATGGTAACCATGGTAGATCCCTTCAAAATCTTGGGGATTTATTAATTCCAAATATATATATATATATATAGTCATATATATATATATACTAGTATATATTCATATATATATATTCCCATAAAACCACTTGAAATCATATGAAATCTTTATTTTGTCGATGTTAATGATGGTCAATGATCATTGAAATGTTGATGTCATATGTAATATTACCATGAAAAAAAACAGGAAATCCTTATTTTGTCGATGTTAATGATGGTTCATGATCAATGTTGAAGCCAGGATATTTCTAAAACCCTGCTTCATTGATACCAGGTAGCAATGTTATTAATGTCGAACGCTGTTTTGGGGTAACCCCCTCAATAGGCAGGCTTTATTAATCCGAGGTTGACGTTAGCTACCATTCTTTGCGGTGACATCCACTTACCATCATAAACCAGAGCCACATGTTGAGACATGCAGGTTGGATGAGTTTAGACATGTTCCCTTTGTTCGGTTCGACAGTCCAACATTTTCGACATCTTGTTGCCATAAAAATTGGATTCTGTGTATCCACTGCTGATCAAACTCACCACCTATATCCACCTCCCAATCGGAGAGAAAATCTGTGAAAATGGATTCCAACAGGAACAGTAACTAAGCAACGATCTGATTTTTTGATGTGTCTGAAACTGGGGCACACCGGGCACACCCACAAAATTGCAAGTGTTCAATGTGGCTTTCATGGGGGGGGAGGAACCGGCGGATTTGGAATGTTCCATGAAAAGAACAGAAAGGAACAACAATGCAATATAATATATATATATATATACTGTATATACATATGTATGACCTACAACGATCGGAACCAGTGAAAGGGTAAAGAATCCTTCTAGAAAATTAGAAACAGATATAGGTCACCAACAACTGTTGCCAACAGCATCGGAAATCCAGTCTGAAACGATGGGATAAGCCAGCAATAACGAATCACAACGCATATTACTACTTGACTACACATCAACCGTCAACACCCAAAAAAGATAGAAAATGGAAGCGCTCTAGCCACATTGTTGGGTTGAGAAACCCCTTGAAAAGTTGTTTGAAACTGACTGTTGATTCTTGCAGCACCTTGATTGTTATGTCTAAGCTGTATCATATAATAAGTGAAGCCGCCAATGGTGATATGTTTAGCCCTTGAAGCCTTATGGCAAGGGTTGGTGGAATCTGAATTTCCGTGATCTGAAAATCTCGCCGCCTCGCCGCCTTCCGAGGCTTCTTAGAAGCCGTAGAACAGAGATGTAGCGGAGCTCCTGAGGACCAAAATCAGCTGAGTCAACTGAGTCTGTGTCAATGAACGGAATCGAATTCTTAAAGGGTACCCTTTTGAAAAACGCTGCGGCAGTTGCGATTCCCCAAAAAAATGGAGATGTTAGGAACGGAAAAGCATCGAAGTAAAATGAATGGGAAATTGTCGTGGTTTGTCGTGTTTGAATGCTGGAGGGTTTCTTCGGAATCTTCGGAAGGTGAAATCCCACTCAAACTTAGTTGTACTCACATCGTTTCTGTCTAAGATTTTTAAAATTTTGAGGAGATGTCAGATCTCTGTGTTGCAGGTTTTGCATGGGTTTACAGCCTTGACTTTGGAAGAAATGAATTTGGTTTCAACAAACATTCTAACAAGAGATGGACAAGAGAACCTTGCAGTTGTCTTCAGGTATATACTGTCTACTTTTGTGGAAGTTGCAAGTATGTAGACTTGCAAGATCTTGCAAGCAAAAAGTGCTATACATTTGAGTTCACACAAATAACACGACCATATTTTCGATATTGTTGGATTGAAATCTACAAGCAACCAACAAATCAAAGGGAGGATCACAGCAACATTGTGGATTGTTGGATGATTTGTTTAAAGTAAGTGAATAGGGATTGTGGGTTGTTTGTGGGTTGTTTGTAGATTGTTGGATTGTTGGATTGTTGGATGGTTGTTTATTGTGGATACAAACCATACAACAATTGAATAGTAGTTTGTATCCACTCCCAGATTTATGGGGGTCCCACTTGCCAATGTAAGACCCCTTTTTTAAAACCTTTGTTGAGTAATGTTGAGTACGTTTTTGGCTGATTCGTGGGAGAATCTGGCTGATGAATTCCAATCAGAAGCGCCGTTTGAAAGGTGCCAATGGCGGAATGTCTTGGGTCCTTTTTTGGATGTGTTGATGAAAATTGATGCTGAAGATGAATCGATTCGGATTCGCCTTTTTCTCGTTTGAATCGTAAGATGAGCCCAGTGGTTCAACACCAGTTGGGTCAACCGGTGAAAACATGTGAAAAATCTAGAAAGCCAGACCCCGCTGTGAAAAAAAAAACAGTTTTTGTAGATTAGTCATGATTTGTCATGATTACTGTAGTCACTGGTTGATCTGATTGATCTGGTTGGTGGTTTGGAACATAGCTTTTATGACTTTCCCATCATATTGGGAATGTCATCATCCCAACTGACTAACTCCATCATTTTTCAGAGGGGAAAACTGCCGAATTGTCCACAAACAAAATAGTGAAACGGCAAATTTGGGATGTCCCTCATTTATACATATTTATACAAGATGTTGATTGATTTGTAATATTTGTCCATTTAAAGTTCCCCATTGAAAAAGTGGATGTTCTGATGTTCCCGTGATGTTCTCATGATTTTCCCATTAAAACCCGCCGTTTCTTGCGAGGAGGAGGCCGACGCTATAGCCCTGGCGTTACTTTGACACGTAACATGCGGGTGACACGCGGGCAAAGTTGCTGGGCCCGCTTGGAGTGACGCAATTTTCATGGGGGAAAAAGTGAGTGAGTATGAAGATGAAGAGTGCAAATAAGAATATATGATATAATGATATGTATATATATATATATGTGTATATATATGTATATATATGTGTGTTATACTATATTATGTAGTTGCATATCGTATATGATCTATAATTATCTGATATACATATCATATTATATAATGTGATAATACTTCACATTGCGGGTTTATATGCATGTACCTAAGACCCACATGACCTGTTTCGGGCAGGGTTTTGACCGATGAGATGGAAGGTTGACCATCCAAAAGAAGTTTAGATGCTTGGGTCCCACATCTTATCTACGCTTGAGACATGCTATTGTGTGTCTTATGACGAGATTACGAGCTTTTCGACTGCCAAATTTTAGCAGCAAACAAAGAAAAGGAGGTATACCATCTGGTTATTTAACATAACCATGGAAAGATGCTCCCATTTCTAATAGGTAAACCATCTATTTCTATGGGCCATCTATTTTCCATGGCGAACTGTTAGTCATAACCAGAGGGTAGTTCGGGAACAAATGAAACAGAGATGAAACGTGATGATCCCTATATGTATATTTAAGTCATTTATATATATATATATACATGTGTATATCTTACATATTCATCCTGAAGTAGATAATATATTGACATGTCCAACATAGGTCCTTACAAAGTGAGGACTTTGTGAAATGACCACATTCCATCTTCTCGGACTAATATGTCAACAGATTTATGATAAGGGTAGTTCCATGCGGGACCCCAAGACCGTCCAATTTTGCTCATTTTTAGTAGAGAAATCAATAGCTTTGGGGGTGCCTCTATTTTACGGAACATCCACATCTATCTATCTATCTACCTACCTATCTATCTATCTACCTACCTATCTATCTATCTGTCTATCTATCTATCTATCTGATCTGGTCTAATCTAATCTAATCTAGTCTAATCTAATCGACTCTACTCTAATCTGGTCTACTCCAATCTAATCTGATCTCATCTAATCTAATCTACATCTAATCTAATCTAACCCAATCTAATCTAGTCTAATCTAATCGACTCTACTCCAATGTGGTCTACTTTAATCTAATCTGATCTCATCTAATCTAATCTAACCCAATCTAATCTAGTCTAGTCTAGTCTAATCTATATATATATATGTACATGTATATGATGCATATACGAATATCAAATCTTCGCCTTGGTCTGACATACTGGTCAAAAAATTCACCATAAACTCGGCACAATTGGCATAAAAATTGACAGTTTCTGACCACATTTGGCAAATGGTTTATCTTTTGAAGTCACAAAAAAAATACCATGGCATGACCGGCGTCTATCATTTTTTTGGGACCCTTCGGACCAGATGGCCTAGGAAGGGTTTCTTGGCGCAGCACGGTGACAAGGTGAAGCACGGTGAAGCACGGTTCAACGGTGGTGATTTCACGTGGATATTTCATGATGATATCATGGGATTTATCAGAAATATTCAGAAATCATTTGTTGTTTTGTACCATTCTGAACCCAAATCTGAACATAAAGGGGGCATATCATTTACTTAAGGCAAAAAACAGATACTAATAGATACCCCAGGCCTTGTGTCAAAATTACACCGTCTGACGATAAATGTGTTGTTTCAGATTTACCCAGTCTCATGGTGCTCACCTTGGGGCAGTTTTCTTTGGATGAAAAAAAAAACGCAACCTGGTGGCCGGACCAAGTCCCAAAAAAAAAGCGTTTCCTATGGGGTTGAACTATCATTAGGCTATGACTGAAAGGGGGTATACCTCAATACTCGTGCAATTTTTTATGGTGAAAATACTGATTAACCCTGGATTTGGGGGTAGCCTATAGACTGCCCCCAAATCTCGTGTTGTTTTTTAAATTGGATTTTCATGCATGAGATTTTAAAATCACAAAAGAACACATACCATGTGGGGCCCCCAGTTATGTTTGTTGGTTTATAAACACCATTAACTATAGTTATAAGTACCATAAACCATAGTTATTGGAGTTATGCTCACCAACTTAGCTATCTTGGGGGCCCCACATTGTACCATGTGTGCATTTTTTGGTCATTTTGGTCATGTCAACATCGCCAATCTGCCGGTTACTTCAGCAGGGGTGTGTTCCAACGGAGGATGGGAGGCTGATGAAAAAGACTCGAAAATTTGGTATCTGATTGGCCAAAAATTGGATCGAAACATCTCAGAAGGCATCAAAAGCCCATATGGACCATGTGGCACCTTTTTCGGCAAGCTTAAGGCTTAATGTTTACAGGCAATCCCATGTTTTATATGTTTTCTGTGGTTATTTGCAAGTGTGCTGCCGATGAATGTGGAATGCTCTCGCCGAAACTATTGCACCAAGTCAATGACCGCACGCAAACAGCAAAGCAATGTACTGAGACATTTGGTGGCTTGTGGACGTGGCTCTCAGGTGACTTT
>Ga0126342_10003641_pt1 | contig 25641 bp, 15 predicted proteins | sample Cyp1metagenome_FD_92528 | JGI IMG/M metagenome (GOLD analysis project Ga0126342, IMG submission 92528) | Coral microbial communities from Lord Howe Island, Old Settlement Bay, Australia - Cyphastrea 1 metagenome | ecosystem: Host-associated > Invertebrates > Cnidaria > Coral ... | reverse complement strand
TGGATCCCGACTGGCCAAAAGCGGTGCCCAAAAATGCAAAAATTGGTGCCCGACTGGGTCCCGACGGGATCCTGACTGGATCCATAGATTGGCAAGAACCCACTCCCGCACCTATTTTTCCCTCCCCAGACCCACCCTTGCCCCTATTTTCCTTTTCCGCGCACCAGCCGTGCACCAATACCCCCCCCCCTCCTGCACCAAAACGGTAAAAGCAGTCTTAAGCCAAACGGGGGTTCTACAATATGTATGTATGTATGTATGTATGTATGTATGTATGTAATTAATGTATGTATGTATGTATATATATATATATATTGTACATACACATGATGTGGGTATGATGTCAGAGAATCTGTCCAAGAGGCCAGGGGGAACATGGCCACATGTTTTCGACATCGAGCGCACAGAGACGTCCAAATGTTCCTTCTACCTCCGGTAGATACTAACAGTTTGGTAGATGGTATAGATGTGCAATTTATACATAGATATAGATAGATAGATAAATAGATAGATAGATAGATAGATTATTTATACTGAACCTTTAAAATTGTGATTTTGACCATAGCTATTTTGACCATAGCTATTTAAGGTGGTGATTTTGACACATGTCCCTGTGGGACGATGAAGCCTCACCCTTTGGTGTCAAACATGGCTGAAAAAAAACAACCATTTGGAGGTACCGATTCCATATATGTTTGGCCTATTTTTTTGGCCTAAATTTCAGGGAATATCCCCACAAGATATGGCCTGAAAAATGGTACTAACGTACCTCCATTTTAGGATCCTGGAATTCCCATTTAGTTCAGTGTTTTTGTTTTTTTCCAGCTATAAATCTCCATGGATTGTTCTGGGGTTCTAGGATTCCCAGAAAGCCATATGTTTGATTGCAGAAGGGTAGGCAATATTTGGAGTTGAAGACCAGTGGCTCCAGATTTTCAGCGGATATCACACGTGAGTGTGTCTGAAAATGATGGCTGCATAGCGCAACATGGTTGTTTCAATGCAGAACATGACTGGTTGCTGGTTTGGAACCATGGAATTTTATGACTTTCCATATATTGGGAATAATAATCCCAACTGACTATCATATTTTTCAGAGGGGTTGAAACCACCAACCAGATGATGATCAATGATTGCTTTTGGGCTTACAAATGGCTTACAAACTATTTTCAGGACACACCCAATCACACCCACAGCATGAACTGAACTGTATGTAAATGTATACTTGACCAATCAAGGATCGCCCGCTCGGCGAGAATTGGTTCAAACAATCAGCCTTGCTTAACTAATGGTTGCTGCAGGCAATCTTCACACTGTGCTTCTCCGAAGTGATGGCAAGGTTGTGGCTTGCGGAGCAAATCGTGAAGGACAATGCATAATTCCAGCATTGGATGATGGACTGACATACATGCAGGCTTCTGCGGGCAGTGAACATACAATTCTTCTCCGAAGTGACGGCCTTGCTGTGGCTTTTGGAGATAATGAATTTGGGCAATGCGACATTCCGCCTCTGATAGATGGAATTGAATACACCCAAGTTTCGGCAGCCGATTTTCATAACGTCCTTCTTCGAAGTGATGGCAGTGCTGTTGCCTGCGGTGAGAATACCTATGGGCAGTGCAACATTCCTCCATTGAAGGACCAGATATCATACACCCAAATTTCTGCCGGTGGTTCGCATTCTGTCTGTCTCCAAAGTGATGGGAGGGTTGTTGCTTGCGGATTAAATCGTCAGGGACAATGTGACATTCCACCTTTGGGTGAAGGAATGTCATACACCCAAGTTTCTGCAGGTGCTACGCACACATTCCTCCTCCGAAGCGATGGGAAAGCAGTGGCTTGTGGAAGCGGTTCTCATAGAGAATGCAACCTCCTCCCTTTGGACGGGGGCATTAGATACACCCAGATGTCTGGAGGTGGTGGTCACAGCGTTCTTCTTCGAAGTGATGGTGCTGCTGTTGCTTGGGGCTTCAATGATGACGGGCAATGCAGCATTCCACCTTTGCATGCTGGAGTGACATATTCCCAAGTTTCTGCAGGTGGGTGTGAGAAAAGGAACAACCAAAAATGGCAATGTTTAATATATCTTTACTGGGAACATTGTGATTCACAAGTGGATGTCAGTGGATGTGTGGTATTTTACCATTTTTTCTCCACCAAAACAGCAGGTGGTCATCATACGGTGCTTCTCCGAAGCGACGGCACTGCTGTGGCATGTGGATGGAATAATTATCGACAGTGCAGCATTCCATCACCTGGGGCCGGTATCTACTATATGTGCTGTATGAATCTTGGTGCAGACCTGGTTTTACAACTGGAGGTCGCCTCAGGAGGTGATGATGTGACTCTGGTCTGTTCGGATTTGGCAGGGAAAGAAGTGCTACGGCTGAACGCAGGAGGCTCCGATCTCTGCTGGGAAAGCCACAAACGAATCCTGGCTTGGCTGAAGGTGTTCTTTCTTCCCATAATCATGATTAATGCACGACGACTGGAGAATCTGGGAATACTGATATGTCTTATATATATATATTATTATATTATATATATATATATATTATATAATATATGATGTCTGGTTTTAAAATCCATTGAACAAAAATTCAACGCACATTCTGGAGGAATTGCGCGTGAGATGAAGATCAACCTCCAGCGTCTTCGAATCGTTTTGCCAGATGGCCAACTCTTGGCGCATTTCTGCCGTGCAAATCCTGAGGCCACCATGGCCACTTTGGCCACCATGGCAGTTGGTGGCAAACGTCAGCGTCTCGCGTAAAAAGCAACAGCCCCATGGTGAATGGTCCTAGTTGTGGTTTCATCCATGTTTTATCACTAGGTCCTAAGGTTTCTGGGAGCTGTTGAATATCAAGTTTGAAACCATGAGATTTCTCCCTTAAAAACCATAGATCAATCCACAGAACAATGTCTGATTCCCAGGTTTGCTTTGGTTTCTTGTGTTCGGGTTTGTTGATTCGTTGGTATTTGTCCATGGGGCTCAAAATGATATAGCTTGATTTTGGGATGTTTATATACCACAAGACAGGAATTTCTGGCTCTGTTGGGACATCAATTTTGAGCCATTGCCATTTGAGAGCTGCTTAATGATATTTTTGTGGGCATCATCCGTCAGATCCTTGGGTCGTCTTGATTGCCACTTGGAAATATTAAGAGCCTTACACTCGGACTAGCCTAAATTTATCACAATTTTGCAATTATGATTGATGATTCCATATGAAATGTCCATAATCATCCTAAAATCTTAGGTGGTCCCCCAGTGATGTGAACGTTGGTTTATAAACCAAAGTATGTCTATACCATAGTTATATAGTTACCATAGTGAAATTGGCCAGTTATAGTATATAAACCCCATTAACCTATAGTTATAAGACGTTATAAGTACAATAACACATGGTGAAATTGGAGATATGGACTTACCAACTGAACGCGATTTAGCCGGGGCACCACCTTGTTGTAGGAGGTAGCCTTCCAAGAAAAATCCGACTCCCGGGGGAGATAAAGCGATCACCCTGATGGGGGCGGCGTCCAATTTTTTGGGGTTTGTGGAAGGAGGTGGTTATCACATTACAGAAATAGGTTAATTAATAGGTTCATGGATTCGAAGTAGACATTAGAGAATTATATTATTAATCCATTTATTAGATTATCTATAATTATAATTATTCAATAAAATAAATGGATTCTAAATTTGCAGATATGATCCATCTTTAGTTCGGACTTGAATTGATAAAACATGCCCTGGGATGAATTGTCCAAATTGCGGCCAGGGGTGTAATCTTACGATGGCCTATTACATTTGATACATCCCCATTTCAGGATGGTTTCACTATGTTTAAAGCCCCATGTGCCTTGCCGCCAGGTACCAGGAGGCCAAATCCATCTTGACTCAGTGCCTGCGGGCCTTGGCATATCTTCACAATCACTCCTGCGCCTCGGCTCAATGGTGCTTTTCTGCAGACTTTTCGAGAGAGTTCGAGCTGAAAAAAGTTTTGTTGCAACACAGCTACTGTATTTTTCTGCAGATGTTGTCGATGGAATTCAACCGAATAGTCCTGCTGTTGATATTTTGAAAGCTGCCCAGTTATTGCACCTGGAACACTTGGGTTGATCCATGGGCACACCATGCAACGCTTTTTGCTGGTGAACATATCCCCAAAGGACAACATGAGACAAGTGTGTCAAGTGGGATGGCGCGTATCAATCGATTGGTGCTTGAAATCGAAGTGACAATGGGCTACAGAAATCTGTAAAAAATAAGTCAAAACATTGTTTACACGACTGTGTGAAGTGTATCTTGTCCCAATAAATCCAAAAAAATACATCCCAAATTTGAATTGGTTGCTGACAGTCACATTTTGAAGCAAAATGAGCGATATCATCTCTATTACTGTAATGTATAATGGTTCCTCACGATGAACACCCTAATGTTAGTTTTATATACTTGTCACTTTAATATTACTAAATAACTATATTAGTAACAAGCACCCACGATATTTGATCACCAATGCTACTCGTATTCCTATGTATTCCTATGTTTGGGCTTCTGAATCATCATTGTTTGGATTTTAGTGCCCAGTCGTGACTCGCCCTACACAACCACAAGTCCTATAGCGGGCCCTTCCGAGCTGAAAAAAATGAGGTGTTCATCGTGATGTCAAACCCTCCAACCTCCTCTTCGGGCAAGACGATGTGGCATGGCGTGAAAAAAGCGAAACCTGGGTGATTTCTTTGGTGAAATGTCAGCGGTAATAGCCTCTGGTAAACTAAGATATGCTATGGAAATCCAACTGTGTTAATGGGTAATTGCATGTAATTACGAGAGGGTATATGGTTGATTTCTGGCTTCTAATAGTCTTTGTATTTAAGTTGTTTCTTGGCTGGGGAAAAAATCGAAGCCTTTACTACAACCATCCATATCGCAACCTCCGCTGACAGAGCCCCAATGAAGGATGGTTAGCTTCACCAGCCCGACCTTTTTGCTGCTTGTTGATAGTAAAAGCTGCGCAGAGAACGTGTGTGTCAGAGAAGGTTTGACATCAAATGGCCGGTGCAGAAACCGGTTTCCTACTTCAGGAATTCGATCAATAAAGAAAAATACCTGTGGTACACCCAATGCCATAAGCCATCCCCAAAATCAACGGGTGGAAAAAAAACATCCGCAAATGGTAGGTTTACTATTGGGTTTCTCATGATTCTGTGAACCAATTTTCATTGATGGTTAAATGTTTCGCCAATGGACATTGACTGTTTTTACCACCACCACCATCAGGCGGAAAAAACGGCCAGTGGTAATCAAAATGGCAGAAAGCCCACATTGAACAACTGGATAGTTTCTTCCCCGTGTTTACCAAAAGATACCAAAAGGTATATTGTAGCCAATTCAAGGAACCTTCGAATTTCGGTGTTCAAAGCAGGTCAGAATTCTTTATCAACTGCCGGTTGTTTTCCGCCTCTGAGGAGCCTCATCAGAATCTGAATGGGATTTTTTACCACAGATTTTCCCGATCCAGCTGTATCTTCGGAAGTGTTTTTTCAGGGTGACTTTGAGTATACCTTCTAGACGGAGGTGTTTGGATCCATAGGGTTTGGGTGAAATCCAGAGCTGGTGTGAAGTTGAATCCCCATGTTTGTTACTGCAAAACAGTCTTGTGTTTGTGGATCAACTGCCCACTTTGATCTTTGAATCCATTATAGGTTAATATAGGTTAAACATCATCATATATAATCATATTGTATCCCCAATATATCCCAACATGTTGAGTCTTATGGTAATGACATGTAACCTCTGGTAAACTAACGTAACTATGGAAAATCACCATGCTATTAATGGGAAGATCCACTATTTCTATGGCCCTTTTCAATAGCTATGTTAGTTTACCAGAGGGTACATTAATGTTCCATCGTTTGCTGCTGCAATCACCGTATGTAACGGTCACTGTGGTTTCCGCGTTAGGCCATGCGCTTGGCAGATTTTGGCTTGGCCAAGTGGTTGGAGTTCAGCTTGGGCACCGAGACCCTAGTACCCTTTACCATGGGTTTTAAGCGGCATTTGGAGGGTCTAGGTAAGTATATATAATATACGGATATATATATATATATATAATACACGGTAATTGTCAGTATATTATAATGATAAAAATTGGTAAATCTGTTATATATATAATATGGTTTTCTAGTGGTGCTGGTAGTTTCATTCTATGAATGTGTTCAAGTATGGGCCATCATCCGCCTGCACAGCGGTAACAAATCATGAGGAATAAGTCCATCACTTATCAGGAACAAACTAGACATCTATAGAAAATTACATAGATTATCGCTAGAACACATACATATATAAATATATTCACACTCAATATGTCTGGTTGGTGGTTTGGAACATGAATTTTATGACTTCCCATTCAGTTGGGAATAATAATCCTAACTGACTTTCATATTTCTCAGAGGGGTAGGTATACCACCAACCAGCTATACATATATAAATAGACATAGATAAATATACAGAACATATTTGTGGTTTATGCACATGTTATTTGTTGGTTTCTTCATGGGTCTATCGACGGTTTCATAGAGTTCAGTTGGTGTATAATATTACCTATGCCCCTAGGCTTGTTGGTTTAGTCTTGGATTTGTTCATGAGTTGTGGTTTGAAACATGGTCAGGTGTTTAAGATGTCCGGGGATGGGAATAATTAATTCACATGGCAATCATTCATGGTTTACAGTACCCAAACCTGACATGGATTGCCCATTTATTTCCTCATTAGGTTGGGATAAGAAGTACCTGTTGCAGCATTGCGCAGTGATTGTGATGAACAAAATGGGAATTCCATTCAACATAGATTTCCTTTAAAGAACAGTCAACGCAAAGCCGGACTTTAGTAAACGTCATTGTGGGGAAAGTGATGGAATGTGTTTGATTCTGTTTTTTTTGCAACCCAGAACATGGGGATGTATGAAAAATGATCCGTATCAATCACCCATCATGAAGTTCCTCAGATAATTTTGCCAATCCTCACATGAGAAGTGATATGTTGTTCAATCTGCTTGTTTATTGGTTTTACGACCTGTTCTATTGGTGATTATGAACTAACGTAGTTATTATGGAAACCCTGCTAACGCCGGTATAATTGATGATTGTAGATAATGGTCTTTATATTTGCCATTCCTTGATGATAAAGCTAGATATGATCATCCAGTACCTAGGGCTGGAAGGTAGTGAATGGTTAGCAACTGGTCTTCATTACATATACTAGATGGTAGATTTTTAACTCCATAAAAATGATGTTTTACCTCATAATCTTAGTGTTTTGTCCCATTTTTTGGGAGGGGATTTCGCCTAGGATCTAGGCAGCCATCGTTCCAGGTGCAGCATCTCCTCGCTTCGTTAGGTGCAGTTGCACAACCGACAAGCAAGACGTATGTAAATATATTTAATGATATTTAAGATATATAGTATATATGTAATAATTAGTTGTAATTAGTTGTATGTATACATATCATATACATATACAATATGTATATAAATATATACACACTATATATATATATATATATATTTATTTATTATGCATAGATAAATACATATGTGTATGTGAAGATATGTACATATGTAGTTTTCTCCATATGAACAAAACACATTTAGACCCCAACAGTTGTAATTTCCAATAGGCAAACCACCGGTGTGACTGTCAGACATGAAGAGAAAACCAAATCATGGCCTGAGAACAAACATACCATGTTCGTCATGGCAAAGTAGAATAAAGTAGGGATTTGAACAAGAAGCATGGGCATTGACCCAAATACAGCTTGACTGGGACAGAGATTGTTAGCCGTTCTGAACACGGGGATCAAAACGTCCTGAAAACACCATCAATTGGGGAGGATTTGAAATTCATGTATCATCCCAAATATTGCCATAATTGGGCTTTAATTGGGGTTGTATAAACGATCCCCGAGTGGTACATGTGAGTTCCTTGTGGCATGGTGGTGAGTTTCCGGCTCTTGGGCCCTTCAGGTCCATGCTAGTTTTGTTTGCTGATATGGGAGCTTCCATAAATGGAGGTACCCCAATAGCTGGATGATATATAATGGAAAATCCCAATCTAAAATGGATGATTTAGGGGTACCCCCATTTAAGGAAACCCCCATATGTGCCTTTATCTTACTATATGGGATCATAAGTCAGCTGACCAATGCTTTTCAGTGTGTGTAAGAAACAACCAAAACTTCTTAGCGCTGAACCGTGCATATCGTTCTGGACGTGAATTCAAGGGTGATTGTCAAGTTATTCCTCTGAACGCTGGCATTTGGGTTTCTACCAGGGGGACACATGGAAACCGGCATCACACAATTCCAAATGAATTGAGCAATGGTGTCAATTGCAGACTGATCATAGCACACGTCCACCCGTCCACAAACCCCCATCACCACGGCTCGATCTTTTTTTTTGGCAGCGTCAACCATCTCACAGTCGTAGTGTTGGTTAAGAAAATGTCCAAACTTGAGCCGGAGCTCATTGGCAAAAAAGATAGCCCCGGAGTTAGCACTTCACATGGCACCGCATGGGTGACTTTTCATACGTTGCAAGCGTGAAGCCTCCGTCGACAGCGTGGAAACCACCATGGCGGGTTTTCTGCTGACAGCAAATCCACGGGCAAGAGAGGCCTCACGGCAGGCCTACTTGAAGCTTGGATGAAACAAGAAAATCGTCATTTCGGGGTAAGCCCTGGTTGAGTATAGTTTATATAGTTCAGTGATCAATTGTTTGTCATCCTGTCATCTACTAACCAGAGAAAAGATTCAGTTGTTTTTTTTGCATTGGATCTAAGATTGGTCACATAGATGTCCTTTTCCCATTGGTTGGTTGATGAAAAATCATTTTCCCATTGGTTGGTTGATGAAAAAAGAGAGGTTTGAAGAAACCCCTTTAACAACAGGGAAATGATGATAGATGGTATACCAGCTCCCGGCCATGATTTTGGGATGAGATCTTCACACCTAGGAGGATCACAACTACTATGGGTGTAACCCAGCGTTCCGTGGAGCTGAAGATGATCGTTGAAGACCGAGATTTGGTCGTTGAAGACCCATTTGGGGTTCTCTGACAACGTTGCCATTTCCATGGCGTGAAACCCCAATCTATGGCCATTTCTTCTGGTGATTCACCAACGGATCTGGGGGTGATTTTCCTGGCTAAGCCTGGTTTGACCGCAGTGTGCCATTCGCAATTGGCCATGTTTGGTAAACTCCCATAGGGTTCGCCATCAAAACACCACCGGTACATTTAGATCAACCACTGGATGGTCAATGGGATGTCCATTGAAAGATTAGAACGAAACCGGTGAAAACATGGAATCCCTGAAACGGTGAACGTCCGTAGATAGCTGGGATTGATGGATGTACATTCACAAAAAACAACCCATTGGGTCTGAGTATAAGGCATGGCGGATCCAACATTGTATTACTGGATATTGCTGGTTCATAATTCCTCCGGTGTGTATGGATACAGGTTCCTGTTTGCCATCATTTTAATGGGTCAATATGTCTCTAACCAAACATAAGTGGTTGGGAGAGAGCTAAGGAGCTGGGGCTTTCCCTTTTTTCATGGGGAGCCAAGGAGCTACGAATAGAGTTTCCCAACCATATGATAGCCACATACCGCATACCTATACTGACAGTTTCTAAGACAGACAAGACCAAGATCAATAATAAAGCCCAATTTTGAGGGCATATCTCATATCTCCTTACATAGCTCTTGCATAGGCTTTGTATATTGTAGGTACCTCCAAAAAATGGTACCTGAAATGGTCATTTAAAAAAAACTGCTTTTGAACATTGCTCAATATGTTAACTCCCATTCTAAAAAACAAATCAACCACCATTTGGTTGGTGAAATCCCATGAACAACTTCGAAAAACCACCATTTGACCACCATTAAAAACAATCAAATCCCCATGTGTTGGATGGTGACAAGTTCGTCAACCAAACCATATGGAACTCTCAGCCCGGGCCGCCAAGGGAGGCGAGTGCCATGCGCCTGGCGCGCCCCGCCTCGGCTCCGCAGTTGCGATCGTCCACGCTTCCGCAGGCGTCGCGGAATTCCGAGGGGTCGTCGATGTCCAAAAGGGTGAAGGGTATAGATATGGGTGTACAGTTATGGCCATTTACCAGTTATAACTGGTTATAAATGGGATTATACATTCTATAAATGGGGTTATAAGTACTTATAACTGATAAATGGCCATAACTGTAGGTACTAAAGTCTGCAGGTAATCTAGAAAATCAAAATTCCTATTGACAAACTAGGGATCTAGAACATAAGTCCTCATTTTCGGATGATCCCTAGTATTGTCGAACCAAGATTTTTTTTTGTGATTTTTGTGTTTTTTGTTGTCAGAGATTGTTTACTGGAGTGCCTAAAATCATTGTGTTGGTGAATCCCAGCTCAGTTGCCTTGAAGCCTATGGAGGCTGACATCTCCTACATAGCAGGCTTGAAGAACTGTATTTTTGCGGATTCAAAAAAAAGGGTTCATCGGTTAAGATCCCTAAGGTAAATCACGGTATTGTCCTCATCCCTATTGGTAAATCGCAGTAAATCCGTCATTTTTATTGGTATTAAAATGTTCAACAGACAAATTACAAATTGGAAGTGATTAAATTCACTGTTTTTGCTGGTGAAATCTAGAATGCGCTAGATATCCACAATAAGTACAGCTAAGTTACAAACCAGCAGAAACCAATTAATCCAATATCAACTCTCATCTTTGCTGGTTACCAATGTGTGTGTGCTTAGTTTTCATCAATGATGTTCATTGAATTTCACCGTTTTACTGTTGAACTCCACATGTTTACTAGTTAAGCTCCACATGTTTAACTGGTTAAACTCTAACTTTGATGGATTTGATCCATATTTTTTGCCTGGTACAAACTACATTCAACTCCTAAATTTTCACTGGTGAAATCCTACGTTTAAGGCCCCAAATTGCACCCCCTGGCGGCATCCAATTTGAGGCGCCTGCGATGCCCGTGACGCCACTGCAGCTCCTTCGCGCACGCGCACGGCCTAGCTCTGCATGGGCACCAGCTGTGGAGGCAACGGTCCAGTGAATGTGGGTAAAACAATGCCATAAAGCACCCATTTGGGAATGATTTATAGCACCTATAGAAATGGTGATTTTGGGGATGGTTTATAGTATTTGTCACTAATAATAAGCCATTAGTACTAGTGATAATTGTGGGCAGTTGATATATGTTAATATCATCACCCTTCTGGTTCACTATCACCATAGTAACTATCACCATAGTAACCATAGTAACTAATACTAATGATATCTATCACTGTAGAATTATCACGAATAATAACCAATTATACTAGTGATAGTTGTGAGTAGTTTATATTATCACAGTTCTGGTTCCAAAGAGTGATTCTCAGTTAATCGTATTAACTGATCAAACATATTGGAGGTTGCTAATCCATGGTTTAACTACCTACAATCAGTTGATAATGATTTACCAGGAGTACCCGCATGAGGCGGGGCGGAAGTTGCCTTCAGGCTGTACCTTTCATACAATCATAATAATTAATCACGGACTACCTATCATCAGATTAGATTGTATTAAGATTAGATTATTCTAAGAAGATTACATCAAGATTAGATTATCCTAAGGGGATTACATTAAGATTAGATTATTCTAAGAGGAGTGATCCAACCATATATTAAGTATTCAACAAGCAGATTATGTATGGGTCAACAATTAAGACCTGGACCACAGATTGGAATGTCTACGTGAAGAATATCAACCATCCATGGTTTTTTGGTCAGCAGTTTTGACCACTGATATTTGGTGATGATTTAATAACTACCTATAATCAGTTGAAACAGTGATTTAAGATGATTTAACATTTAAAAAAGGAGACATGATCATACCTAAGTTGAGTATCAACATACTATACATGAACTTATATCCTTTTTCACCTGTTGAAAATCAACTGAGGCATGATTATTTCGATTATTATGGTAAATATAATCATGGTGGTTTCCAGCCAATACCTTGGACTTTAGGTTTGGGCATAACTCCCCAGAAGTTCATTTGTTTCGCAGTGGAGCTGGGAACAAACCAGTAGTAGTTCGTAAGGTTTCTATTTGGTGATTATTACACTCTTGTGGTAAACAATTTTGTTATCATAACTTTAACATAAGTTACTAGTAGTTCATAAGTTGAAAGTTATAGTTACCAAATAGGAATGTTCTCATACTGGCAGATGTTTGTTGGTATATTGCAGTCAAGATACTCATAGATGGGTTTGTCTTGAAAGGAAGTACCCCAAAAATAGTTGGTTGATCATTGATATTTTTTAAAAACTCATAAAGAGTGTAGTGAAAAAAAGTTTCTTAATCTACCTTATCAGATCCTTCACTATCCCATTAATGTGTGTTTACTGGAATACTTAAAAAAACAAAAAAAACTCCAGTTCTGTGGCGAGTGAATTTTTCAAAACAGTCCATCCTTTGGAATCTCGCGATATAGGATTTGCTGAATGGTAAAGGTTTACCATTTCCGAACTGGAAAATCACCATCTTTAAAAGGTAAATCCATGGTAAATTAACGTGTTGACCCTGAACATAGCCTAGTTTTAATGGAAACTAATCTTCCAACCCCGATGACTGCCAGGGTCTATGTTAATTTACTGGAGGGTAAATCCATGGTAAATCAACTATTTATGGGCCATGTTCAATAGCAAACTGTAAGAAATGACCAGAGGCTATCCCACTCGATTCCCCAATGGTATTTAGTCTGAAGATTACTCCATGAATAGCAAGTACATACTAACCATTATTCGCAATGAATCAGAGACCAACTAGATTTGCTTTGGTTACTAAATGCTTATGAATGATTAATCAGACTCATAATATTATGTTACTCTAATGGATTAAAATGGTCATTAATCCTCATATTATGTTAATGTTAACCAACTACAGTAATACTTATTAGCTGCTTATAGCTGCTTATTAATGATTAATCACCATGATTTGCCTAGGACGATTTTGTTGGTGTCCACCGCAAGGCCTCACGTGCCGATGAGACGTGCCGTGTGACGGCCGTGGCTTCGCTGAGCAAAGCGGCCAGCGAGGACGGTGGTTTCAAGCAGCAAGAGCTGGGATTTCACCAAGAAAAAATGGGATTTACCCTCTGGTTATGACTAACATAGCCATGGTATAGATGGCCCATTTATAGATGATTTTCCCAGCTAGAAAGCTCCATTTATGGTTGGGAATTCACCAAGAACAAATGGGATGATGTCCCATTAACCCAGTGTTGGTGAAATAAATAACAGGGATGGCTTTGAATAATGTAGAAAATCTTGGTTTAACAACAAAGGGTGTTGGTTAGTGAACACTTGGACATTTAATAACACTGGACATTCTGGATGACTTGTGATTTAGTCAAGTTCGGTTAGTGAACACTTGGATTCGTTTGCAACAAAACTTTTGGACATCACCACTGGAGATTGATGAACATTGACCAGCAGACGTGATTGGGGGGTTTAAGCGCTTCAAACAACAAAACTTAAGTGGATTTAAGCAGACAACATGTGGAAATGTGACATCGAAAATTGGATGTCATCTATCATAAATTGAAGATACAGGTATATTCATCCACCAACCTTTGAAACTTGTTTGAACCAAAGGCTTCAAAACATGGCATTTAATTGGAAACAGAGTGGTTGATTGACATGATTCACCTGGGGATGGATGAAACCCATCAGAAACTGTTTATTATGTTTCTTCATCCACTCAAAAGCATGTGGTTCTCTGATTTTGCCCAGCAATCATGGTATATCAAGCAACCAATCAGAGATTTAGTCAAGCGAGCATGCATATATTTACTCGATTTTTTGTGGCACACAATGAAGATAGCACGTAGATTACAGTGTACGAAGCACAATTCAATGAAGGTTGGACATGAATGCAGTGGTTTCAAGGGCGTCCAGCTACCCTCTATGCCAAGTCATGACACGTCACTTGTCGAAATAGTTGCAAAAGTCTTTCCCCTATAGTGTTAGTTTAACATAGGATAAACGGATAGCTGAACAATTCAACCAAAATAGGTGTGTGAATCCCAATCCCAATATCGCCATTGGGAACAAAGATGATGTGTCCTGTTCTTTCAAAGTTAGCAGCGGGACCACGCTTGTACTGTCAGCATCTCTCAACCCCTTCCCAAATGCTCTCTGCATAGTGTGGTACATTCGAAATAGACATATCATCCATAGATGCCTAGGTCAATCTTGGATGGGTAGTTTAATCCTTTAGTCTTGTGGTATCAATGGGATTATCTACTAATTAACCAGCTAAGATTTTTTTTTTTTTGCAGGGTATCTAAGATTGGCCATGATGCTATAATAACATGAAATTGGAGGTGAGAGCAGTCCTGATTCTAGCTGGTTACCCTCTGGTAAACTAACATAACTATGGAAAATCACCATTTTCAATGGGTAAATCCACTATAATTCACCATTTTCAATAGCTATCTTAAATTACCAGAGTGTAACTCCTCACTAGATTCCCTGGTACCAGATTATCACCCATATACGACCATTCTTGATATGGGTTTATCGTATGTATAAACCATTGGATATTGGAGTACCCAATTTGAAGACACACCTATATCACCATTGGTATTTCAGCATAAGATTGTAGCTGGTTAAATCAAATCATCATTTGTATCACCAAGCAGCTTCAATTATCACCAAGATACTGTATCAAAAAATAAAATGCAGTTTTTTGATATGTTTATGGATCAATACCTATAAATATTAATATCATTTGGATTGGCGGATGAACATCCATCAATCCAAACGATTTTGATGTTCACCGTCTCGGGGATTCCATGGGTTTTGACTCATCAGGATCACTCTGAGCCAGATCGCAGCGGCGACCGATGCACCTGCGAGGCCGGAGCTAAATCGTTTTCTCGATGATTAGATGTGGTTGATTTATTTAGTTAATGAATTATAATATAGTTTGTATATTATATCATTTTTATATGGTCTAGATATGTTCTATAATGTTTTCTATGTATATATTGTATATATATATATGTGTGTGGCCTATATAGTGGGTTAACTATAGTATTATCATATATATATATGTGTGTTTTGTATGGCTCTGTATATATGGTTGATATATGGTGTATATATATATATATATGGTTTATTCGTCTATATCTGGTTTGTATATCTTAACTCTTGGTTCATAAGTTTGTAATCCTTGTAATCCCATTCAACTATGTATATATATATATGTATATATATGTATAGATATATATATATATATGTATTAATATTAAATCATATCTGGAAAATATATAGTGACTTCACTGTGACGTCACTGGAATTTTCCGAAAAAAATACGGGGGATCATCCCCAGATGGCCGTATGATTCAGCCAGATGGATGTTTTTTCTCTGGGTTTATAAAGCAACTAATGGTCAGACATTAGGATTTATATTGCAACTAGAGATCGTTAAGTTCATAAAGATAACTCCAATAACTATAGGGAATTCCGGTAAATATCTATCGAAATAATTATATAGTTGATAAATGCGGATGTTAATGATGGAATGGGGGTCATAAACTTCATCAACCAACAAGCACTTCACTGGGGGGCACCCCATTCCTCGCATCTGGTGCTCAGCAAGCCCATCGAATCTACCCATCACCATGTCACCATGTCCAGTACATATCCACCATTTTTTGGTAAAAGTTGATTCGTATGCCATCAATACGAAATAAACAAACACCCTCTCAAAACGAAACGTTTTTTTTTCACTAAGATGGCACACTTTTGTATGGTGTGTTTTATGCGCATTTAGCATGTGATACCATGCATAGATGCTATATACCAGAACTGTGGATGATGCGTTTGTTTTCAGAACGGTAAATCGACAAGATATCACAACTAGAATGGTGTTTCACCATAAATGGGTAGAACAGCTCGTGCTCCGGTACAACGGGTACTTTAGCCTCTGCAGCACTTACTTCTCTCCATTTTATCCCTACTATATCATTATATCCCTGTTCCTGTTGATTTTGTACCATCCCAGTATGTTCCCATTGAATAATAGTAAACCCACAGTAAATCCAGATTCTATCCTCAGAAAACCCTTGAAAATCTCATGACATATATTCCCATGATTAACCTCAGAATAATAAATTCCAGTTTTATCCCCATTGGTTATGTTTTGAAACCTAACAAATAAGCCCTCGTAAATACTGCGATTCTTTTTCGCCAGCAAACCCTAGGGTGACATGGTTTTATCCCAGATTGGGAATTACGACCGAGTTGGAGATTAACTATCGTCGCCATTACCCCAGATTATATCCCAATGGATTTTATGGGTTAATAAATGGTCAATGATAATAATTTAACTATGGGTTAATATCCTTTAATACAGCTAAATCTACTGTGTATATATATATATAGTTTTTACTTGTTGAAATTAACTATTGGTAAAAACTAGGTTTTATTTCATGTTTTATGAAACTACTAACCAATAGGTAATTAGTTTTGTTAAACTACCGTTCAACAGTGAGTTATGTATACTAACCACTAAGTATTCTCCTCTGTGCAATGGCCATTCCAGCAACCTAAATTGAAGGTCCCTACCATATGCAAGGCCTATGTAAGGGCTAAATTTCAGGGAATATTCCCAGAAATATGGTTTGATATGGTGTATAGGTCCTGAATTCCCACTGACTTGGTAAGTCTCGAAAAAACTGGCGATGTTTCTGGGTTGATGGAGGTTTCCAATCCATGGGGGTACCCCAGTGATCATCTTCCTTTTTTTATAGGATTTTCCAGGATTTTCCATGAAATCAACCAGCGAGCTTGGAGATCCCATTGGGAAAGTGAGGCCTCTGAGAGCTCTTTGGTCTCCACCCAACAACCACTGGAGCGTCTTGGGCCGCGACCCGTTGGTGACCCTCTGGTTTGTTACATAGCGAACTGGAAAATGGATGAAAATGGCACATAGAAATAGTTGATTACAATTGATGACCTATTAAAGATGGTGATTGTCCAGTTCGCTATGTAAACGTTTACCAGAGGGTAACAGCGAAGATGGCTGATAATCCATTGGGTTCGTGGATGTTTAATGATGTTCATGGGTTTATGAGTATGATTTAGACTGGGCGGCTGGCCGCTTCTTTCTGCCAGGCTACATGCAACTCCCTTACTTGGCAGCCTGTTTTCAGACATACATTGTTGTATACCGATGAACCTCCGCTCTACGTTTGATTTCGACATCCATACCACTAATTACAGTAGTTGGTTTGGCACCATGCAAGTTTGTATGCTGTTCTTGTAACTGCCGCAATTTTTGTTGACAACATATACATAATATATATATATATATATTAATGTACATAATATGATATATTCATTCACTTTTTTTGGTGCTTCAAACCGACGCATTTTTAACTTGCATCCACCGATATGGCACCATGGCACCTGAGTCAAGGGCGAGGCATTCAGAGCGATGGAAACATGAAAAACTGAACACTTCCCGAGCGAATATGTTTGGATTTTCTTGGGTTTACCATGGTTTACCCTAGCCTCCAAATACCCCTCTAAAAGATGGTAAAAGTTCTGAGATTTTGGAGTAAAACAGCATTTTCATGGGTACTTGGAGGGTCTAGGTACTTCCTGAATTCCAGCCTTGATCCCAAGCCTTGCCCAGGCATTCAGAGACATCACAAGAGTTGGATTTGCCGGAAGAGGACCCGCAGACCCGGTTGTTTTTGAAGGCGGCTAAAAACATCGCAAGACATGGAGGTTTACATCAACCAACGGACATGCAAGTGTCACATGCGGAATTGACCTCAAGGAAAGGATTGTAAAGGTCTGTTCTATTATTTTTTGATTTTAATTGTAGTCTAGTTATAGGTTGTTCATGCCATCAGCTGCCATGACGACGATGAGTCATCATTTTTTAGGATTGTTTCAATCCCTAGATATGGCACGTGGGTTACTCAGTTGCGTGTTTGTGTGTTTTTGTTTAATAGTTTACCTTTATTGTGTTTTTTGGTGTTGATTAGCCACGATGGCCATCTTCCATCTATGTGTTGCACTTCTTCCAAATTCATTTGGTCTACTTATATCTCACATCATCGTAGATCTATAATGATCTATACTCAGTTACAATGTGCAACAGATTGAGTATAGATGGTTGAGATCCCCATGGTCTATCCTTCTATGTTCATAGATCTATCGTCTATCCTTCTAAAATTCCCAGAATTGATCTAAGGGATAAGGGAAAATCTGCTGGAAAACCATATCTTTGTGAAGAAACAAAAAAGCAAAAAACATTGTTTCTTTCCTGCAACAAATCCATCAATGGATTATGAAGTACAACAATCTAAGGGTAATTATTTTCCGAACCATGATTAATTCTCCAGTATCTATAATACCATCTATTACCAACCATTATTTACCATTGTCAATCAGTCTTAACCATTATCAATCCTTTTTAACCACTACTAACAACCATTGTTAACCATTCTGAACCATTAACCATTCTAAACCATCCATAACCATCCATAACCATGATAATGAACCATTGTTATAATGAACCATTGTTAACCATTCATAACCATGACAAAATGAAACAACGGACTATTAGAAGTTTAGAACCATAATTCTGATAACCATCCATTATTACCAGCCATTCTTAACCATCATTGTTAAGAATGGCTATAAACATCTATAAACATCTAGTATCAAACATTATTTTAGCCATTCTGAACCATTTTTTCCATCTGTAAAACATGGCTATTTTACCTTCCTTTCAGGACTGCGACGACGCCAACGAGGCAGAATTGCAGGGGCGAGTGGAAGCCCTGCGACGCAAGGAGCGGAGTGCCGGAGTGCGTTGCTGGTGACGTTGGGAGGTTTCCATAGTCACCGGGGATCCCCAATAGGATGGTTGGATGGTTAATTTCATAGAAAATCCTATTTACAATGGATGATTTGGAGAGGTATATACCCCCATTTTAAGAAACTTCCACATGGGGATGGGTTAACATTTTAAGCCCTAGAGGACCACAGATTTTAGTCTATCTTTAGTATTCACCATCTAATTCTGTATCCAATTTTCACCTCGGTGAACAAATAACTGGGGATACAAATAAAGGTGATATTTTGTAGGATATTCATAGGGTTAGATACCGAAGATAGCACTCATGGGGATTTAACGAGGATATGCATATATAATGGTGATTGTTTTGCAACATGATGGGATATACAACCAACAAGATTGGGTATGTAGTGATATATATATAACCAACAATTATGTGATTTGTCTTAAGATGTTTACAACAATTCCTCATAGAAAACAGTGGTTACTGTAATCATTGCTATCACTCTTAAAATGGCATTTTTTGTGCGTTCACAGAATGTTCAGACAAACCCAAATACAAAGCATAATTGGAACTTCATGGAGATATCAATTTTGATATCAGCTGCAGTGTACTTGAGGAAGCCAACCTTGCGTGTTGTACAAGGGGATGTGTCCGAACCAGATTCTATTTGCAGGGTATCTAGGATTGAGCATGATTCCTGCAGTGATGTCAAGGTTGGCCATTGATATCCACACTCAATTCTGGTTGGTTAAATTCCAAGGATATGTCCATTTAATATCCCGGATGATCACCATCCCACATTCAATCCATGGTCTTCCCCAGCTATTGATATGTTTTTGTCAGGGATTCTGAGACCGCGGTTGACTTGTCGCGGAGGATCTTCAAGAGAGGATGATGAAGTTGCAACAGCAACAGAAGGTGTGGGGTGGGTGGAAGGTGCCCGGAATGATGGATACCATTGCTGGGGCGGAATGTATAGAATTATAACATATGTATATATATATATATTGTTCATGGTACCTATGTCTAACAACTCCCGAAAAAGATGGAAACTTGTTTCCAGGATGACTATAGATGACAGTTGCCTCATATTTACAGATTTTAATTTGTTCTATATGTATTTGTTATATGTTTAGGGTTTGCTATACATGTTCATGATACTTATGTTTCATGATGCTTGTTTACATTTATGTATATACACGTTGTTTTTCTATACGGTCTATATGTCTAATTATACATGTATACTCGCAGATCTACACACATTGTACTACACCAGAAGTGTAAATTGGATTGGTTGTGCAAGACGAGGGCACACCTCGCGAGTGTTTCCTCGCAGATTTGAATTGCAGCAACATGAACGGGCCCTCAAACGATTGGTACGTTATATATAACATGATAGAACTATCGGCTCAGGATTGGATTTATAGTGGTTTTATCTATCGTCAAGTGAGTGAAACTAAACCAATTTAATGTCAACCCTGGATTAATAAACCCCTAGGTTGTTTAATTGGGAGGGTACCATTTAAGTATCAAATAATGACTATTGGAGGAGTACTCCCCCAATTAACAAACCATGGTTTATTAATCCGGGGTTGACATTATAACTCAAGGACCTCTGAATGACATTCGCCAAACAGAGCGTTTGAGACGTCAGATCATTTGAGATCATTTCTGCACATCCCCACATTGATAGGTGAAATTCCATGTGCTTAGATCTTCATCATGAATCTCAACTCTATGATTAATGCTGAATATATATATATATATCTATATATGATTATATAATATATAGATACACATATTCAAAATCCCATGAATATCTTGGTGGCATTCCCCTTGTTGGTTCCATTGTCCTTTCAGGAGCTGGAAGAAGAGCAGCAAGAGGTGCAAAAGCTGCTGCAACGGACGCCCAAGCGCCTTGGATAAGCCGTGCGGGCTTCACCGCGGAACCGGGGAGCCATTGAGAAGATCTAGGCATTTTCTAAGCTTGGAGCTTGATATAAACATTTGGACCCAGGTTGAAAAAAAATGGGGAAAAATAAAATGAACAGCTAAACTTCGTAGATATTGAATGAACGCAAGCAGCTTTGGCATGGACCGAGTGATAACATGGGATATCAATCTTCATGGCTTCAGCCACGGAGATTTTTTGAAAACAACGGCGGAGATATCGTGGGATCGTGGGATCATGGGATGGTATGATTCGCTATTGAAAATGGCCATAGAAGTAGTCGATTTACCCATTGATAGCATGGTGGATCTTTCCATGGTTACGTGGCTGTTTACCAGAGGGTATATATATATAATGTAAAGCCATTATTAATAGAGGTATTAAACCCATAATATATACTGTATATATATATATGTATGTATGTACAATATGGGATTTCATACTGGGATCATGGTATATGATGTTAACCCAGCTTAAACCCCATTATTGATAGAGGGGTATCAATGTTACAGTAATAGATGTGAATAGTACTTAATCACTGTTTTAAACAGCGTAACCCTGGCTTAACATCAACACCTCCTCGGGTTCAAAGATCGATGGTCATTGTCTTGGCGGAAGATCATACCCTCTGGTAATTCAACACAGCCGCGGAAGATCACACAAATAGGTAAGTCATCTCTAAATGGGCAATGTTCCATAGCTATGTTCAATTACCGGAGTGTGTCTCACTTGCAATTCACTGATATCATAGGTAAATGTAGGTAATATGTCCCTACCAGTTCAACATTAGGGTATTTCACCCAGAGACCGTGGCCAAATGGATTTGTTCATCACTGGGCAGGTCAGGGTAAACACGATTTGAGGCTGGGACTATACTTCCTTTTTTGGTGTAACTCAAGTGTTTATGGGCAAGATCGGTTACCTCCCCGCCAGGCCCTTCAGTGTATGTTATCTTCTATCACATCTAGAGTGTTTTACGCTCAGGCCAACAAACGGTACTTTCCCATATTCCCCTGCTCTTTATCAACACTTGGAGATATTCCTGGAAATTAGTATATGCTTTGCAAGTCCGTTTGCAATATGTTGGTTGATACTTAAGGTTCAGCTGGTTAGTTGTCGATATCTGTGTACAGCGGATTGATTATTCATATATCATATATCAAATATCATATATCATATATCACATATCAAATATCATAAAACATATATAACATATCAAGTATCATATATCATATATCACATATTATTTATCATGTATTATTTGTCATATATCAAATATTTCCACACATATCCTCAGCAGTGGTTGATTCGTTGTTGGTAGGCGCACAACGGGCCGGCCGCAGAGCGCCGCCAGCCGAACGCGCGGCGGCGGAAGCGCGGCGGAGTTGCGCATCGAAACACGGCAGTTGGTTAGTGTGGGGGAACTATCCCCAAACATAAACATAGGGGAATGATCCCAATTATAGCCTCATTGAAGACTATTGAAGTTGTAAACTAACTTTCGCATACTTTCGCTACTTCTGGTCCAACCCAGGTTTGAAATTTGCTGTGGCCTCAATATAACTTACCTCCACCTCGGGTGATTCACGAAGAAAACATATCTGAAAATGGTGGGTCAATCGGTACCCAAAATCCATTGGTCGGCTTTGAACTTGACACCAATTCACTGGCCATCTCAGGAACCGATTGAGTGGAGGTACCTACCATATTATAAGGCCTATTTTTCAGGCCTATGTAAGGGAATATCCCAGCAAAATATGGCCAACAATGGTACTAACGTACCTCTATTTTAGGATCCTGAAGATCTCCCATTGACCAATGGTCAACTACAGTTTGACGGTACAACTACATGGGTTTCTCCTAGAACGTGGGATACTCGATTTTTAAAGGAATCCAATCAGTGCGGTATACGCTATGCATCTCCATGGCATGGGTTAGCTTCTGTTCCTAACAGTGCTGGTGTTCCATGATATCCATTGATATCCCAGTTGCAAAGCGTTGAATGGTGTTAAATGCAACTCATTAGCCAGTAAAATGCGACTTTCAAGATCACACAAGTAGTATGACCTGGCTGTTGATTGCTACAAGGTTCATGTGTAGTTATAAGTTCCACTTGGACCTTCTCTGAGTTGATTGAACTCTTCAAGATTCTTCAAGCATAGGTTGGTACAAAAGAACCTCTTTTGCCAAGTATAGGTATAGATCACGCATCAAGTCTGGTATAGAGCAGCTGACAACTTCAAGTCTGGTTGGAGCGCCGTGGCCATCCGTGGCCCGCGATGTGAGGATGGCAAAGCCATCTCTGGTACGACTTCCAGGCGATCCGCCGCCTGAAAAAAACCTCTAAAATTTGACGGAAAGGAGAAAGGAAAACACAGAAATGTCTGGTAAAATTGAAAATGGTAAAGTTGACATTTCTGATGTTCTGGTTGATTTTTATATGACTTCATGTTCATTCATGTTCAACTAAGCTTTGGCGTTGTTTTATCCAAGTTTTTCCCACGAAATAACTGGGATCACTGAAAATTCTCCAGAGTTATCTGGCCGCGGGGAAAATGAAAATCGGGGCTTTACATTTTTAGAAGCAAACATTTTTTATGGTGGGGTAGGAAATGGGATGGTCAATCCTACAGCTGATAGCTTTTTTTGGGGATTTGAGTGGCTCCAAACTCTTGAGCCATACAGTGCCCATACGAACGCCTGTGGAAGTGTTTGAATGGGAAAAATGAAGAGATCTATGCTTCCTTGGCAAAGCGCCCCAGCCATTTGTTGACATCGTTTTGGTGCGTAAACCACCATGACTGAACATGACATCATGTCCGTCTTGAAGCACAAAGTGTCATTGAGTTTTTCTTTTCATGATTCCGCACACATCATGTTTGCTCGGTGTGGGAGCACTGCCAATCCCGGGACACAGCCGCTTTCAGCTGCTGGATCTTTCTTTTTTGCGCTAGATCTCACCAGTCGGCCCCCATGATGAGATGAATCTCTCCAAAGCCTGAAAGTTTATCAGATACAGTTATGGCCATTTATCAGTTCTAAGTACTAAGAAGTCACCCCATTTATAGAATGTTTCTCATCCCATAGAAATAATCGCAGAAATAACTGGTAGCCATGGCCATCTCTCAGAAACCCTCCTGGAAAGTAACATAGATGTGACAGTCGGAAAACCCACCTGTTGATCATGTTCCCGGGAGAGCCACCTGGTTTTCCACATAGCCATCCCTAAATCTAAGGGATGGATGACGCGCCAGGGGCCAGTGGCCAAGCCAAATCCAATTTCACCAGGAAATGAATCATGTTTTTCTCGCATGATCTTCGGTGTGAATAACGTTATTATATGTATTTATATGTTATTCACCGTTCAATGAGGTAGTACTATACGGGTACAGTATATACATATTATACATATGTTTATGTAACTGTATTAAACATCTATGAGCCACAGAGAAGTATATAGGTGAATATGTATATTTATCTATATCTATATAATTATATATATATATTATAAATACATAAATATAATAAATATATATATATATATATCAACACCATGTTAGATAATCATCTACACAATTCAGAAATAATTTTGTTGGGCTTTAAAATGAGACGATGCTATGACATGACCAACATACCATGGCTCCTTTTCCAGCCGTGTGACAGGGTGACTCCGAAGTCGCGGCCCAGCAGTAGCCCTGGAGCCTTGCGAAGGCGACATGGAGAGCCTGGAGAGTTGTATTTCTTTGGTATATCAGTATGTATATATAGATATGGCTATGGATCAATACCTATTAATACCATTTTTAGGGGAATGTTCACATCCATAAATCCCAGCTATTTTGATGTGAACTACAGGGGTACAAGGTTTTGACACACTGCCATATATATATACACAAATTTAGTCAGTATTGCAAATGATTGGTAGATTAGAACAAATATTTGTTAGATCTGTTCATAGACATTTGTATATGCGTATATATATATAAACAATTACATAATACATATATCATACTTGTCAACTATAAAGCTAGTTCACTATACTGTAGTACAGTGTTTACTGTAAATCCAATCGTTAGCCGTGATAAATCAACCTAGCTAAGTGGGGGGCGCTTCTTACCTTGTTTTTACTGAGTTTAACCACTAAAAAAGGGAATTCAAACGGATTCAACCAGCAAAGTGCTTTTGAATGGAAAGTCAAAGGGCTAGGACCCTACCTGATGCAAATGCTGCGTCTCAAAGTGACCATTGAAAAGAAAAAACTATATAATATATATATATAATATATATAATATAATATATATATATAATATAATATATATATATATATATAATATGATATATATATATATTGATTCGATTGATGAAACTTGCAAGTATCAGGTAAGTTCAAAACTGCTAAACTGACGCCTTGCGATTCTGCATCTTTGCAATCCACCCAGTGACACTAACTTCAGACGGTCTATTTTCGACCATGGAACAGTCACTTTCGAGGGGAACCAGCGCAGGTCGGCGAGCGCACCAAGCTGGTGTGTGCAAATTGGGTAGCCTGATCTTTAGGGCTGTGAGACGAACTGAAAAGAGGTGGACGATATTGGAACATAATATATATATATATATATGTGTATATATATTATATATACCCTAGGCTTCGGCGTCGTAGTTTAACCATGATCCAGTACAACGTCGTGTGTTTACTTCATATAGGCTATCATGTTCATCCATATGCATTCCCATAGCTGTCTCATGCTCTTGA
>Ga0126342_10003640_pt1 | contig 25642 bp, 22 predicted proteins | sample Cyp1metagenome_FD_92528 | JGI IMG/M metagenome (GOLD analysis project Ga0126342, IMG submission 92528) | Coral microbial communities from Lord Howe Island, Old Settlement Bay, Australia - Cyphastrea 1 metagenome | ecosystem: Host-associated > Invertebrates > Cnidaria > Coral ... | reverse complement strand
TTCTGGGGTTTCATTTGGCCACATCGATCTTTGATTCTGAATCCATTATTTCGATGATTCTGATTCCATCCTGGTTTGCATTGCCCTTCTCAGGCACATTACCAACAACCAATTGCAACGAAAACAAAGCCATTTGACACGAAATTTTCTTAATACTAGTACTGTTTATCAACATATATCGGCCCTGCAATCCTCAGCCGGGGTAGGGTTTTTGCTGCCACGACCAGGACACCATCAACCGCCACAAGACCCGCGAGAACGCGCGCGAGGAGCTGGCGGAGTTCAAGGCGCGCTTGAATCGCGCCAAGGAGGACGCCGGAGGCTCGGAAGATCGATCCGGGAGTCGGCTCGGTCAGAAAGGGCGGTCCGACCAGTGGTTGATTGATGAAAAAAGGATGGTTTTTTCACATCTGTTGATCTTTTTTAACCAACATGGGGATGTAAGTGGATAGAACTTATAAATGATTTTTATCCATAAGAACTCTGAGAAGATATCCTGGGGAAAAATCTAGAACAATTCGGGCTTTGGGCTTTGGAAGTGTGTGATCTTTTTGGCAGTTGGGATAATTGTGTGGGGTTTCATGCTGGCTCTTTTTTGGGGAGATGTGCGTTCTGAGATATAGGTCGTTCAACATGAACATTCGAGGGTTTGATCATGAAAAAACAGGTGTGCTGACTTCGTTTGTCATCGAAATAAAATCTTGTCCGATCTTCAGTGGGATGGCTTTTAAACATTACTGGTGATTTGCAAGGTTACCCTCTGGTAAACTAATATAGCTATTGAACATGGCCATTTATAGTGGATTTACCCACTGAAAAAATTGATTTCCCATAGTTACGTTAGTTTACCAGAGGGTAACTAGCAGGGTGAACATCCAGAACCAGCTACCAGCATAATTTAATGCAGCGCAGGTATGTAATTGGTAGAGTTCTGACCCCTACGCAGAAGTCACGGTAAGAGTGCATATTCAAATGCTGGGTCTTGACATATACATATTAGTATATCTACATTTTGTTCAACTATATTTTATTGACATCAGAAAATCCAATTGGCTCATGATATATAATGAATAGGAGATGGATGCAGATGAGGGATATCCCTCCATAAGGTGGGATTGTAGTAACCTTCAAAAGTGAGAAGGTGGCCTGCACCAACTGCATTATATAGCCAAGATGTATATTGTCAAGCCAGATTTGAGATCTTCCGAAAGTACAATGGGTTCATTGTTTTTTGTTGTGAGACTCATTTAAAGGTGTGTCATCTACAACATAGCTTTTATATGTAGAATATATATATATACCTTAAGCATCAAGACCTGCAGAATTCCTCGTGTGTGAGGACATACCTCGTGTATTCTCAACTTTCAAGCAATACCTCGTGTATTGGGACAAAACCCCGGGTATCCTGGCCTCGCTCGCCAGCGGCTGATTGAAGGCTCCAAGGATTGGAAATCTATTGGAGATTGGAACCAACTTATCATCCAAAAGGATCTTACCATTGGCAACGCCACTATTGGCACAAGTCAGTGCAAGTCGGTTTACTCAAACAGCACACCAACTCCCCACGTGATGTGCGCAATGGCTTTTTCTTCACTGCGCAAGCTGTGCTGCATCCTCAGCCATAGTTACTCATAGTTGGTCCTGCAGTGAACTTTGCGCTGATTGGGCAGATTCTTTTGATCTAAAAATTTGATTCCTAAGTTTCTTTTGATCTGAGACACATGCACAACCGCTCACTTGATCCCACAGCTATTTAGCTTGAATGCGGCTTTGCTTTCATTGGCTTCCTTAGCCATGGGGAAAGGTAAGAAAAACCCTGACGGCCTTATGAATGTGGAAGGGCTGGCAAAAGAGTGGGATGCCAGTGAAGGACTTAGGGAGCGGGTGAGGGCTGGTGCTGACCTTCTTCACGAAGACAGTGGAAAGGGAGAAGACATTCCCACAGTTGTTCTCAACAAGGATCTCATTGCCCCTATGGTTGTGAGAATGGCCGCTGTTCCGGACAAAAAACCCCACCCACCAATTGAACCTTTGACTGAAGAGGTGGGAACCTTTTTTAGGTTGAGCAAACGGGTCCCTTTGCCAACATGGACTGACCTCCGGAAGTTGGCTTGGAGACTTCGCTACCTGGTTTGCTTTGTCAAAGCCAAAGCTCGCAGGGGTGAGCCATCCACCGAACCTCGCGTGCATTTATCTAGTGTTGGTTCCTCACAAGTAAGTAAAACTATTTTGCCTTGAAGCCAATTCTATGATAGAACATCGGTTTACCAACAAACCCAATGGTAGATTGCAGTAGTGTTTGTTTCTTGCTTTGGTGTTTTTTGGAAACTAACGCGCTGCATCCTGCAAACACTGAGAACGAAAACTTCCAGTACCTTTGCCTGATCTTACGCCCAGAGCTGCAGGAGCCTTGTGGGTTTGAATTGTCGGGTTGTGTTCAAGAACGGCTGGAAACATAAAGAGGAAAATGATAGTTGATCCATCCTGGGTTTCAAGTACCTCAAGACCACTGCTGGGTTTGAAACCTTTTAGTTCTTGTTTTGTTCTTTGGCCGGTGATTGCTGCAATAGTACTTATACTTATGCCCCAATTAAGTGCTGTTTTCATCATGCGGTGGTTGAGAGTATCATTCCCATGATCACTTACGAGAATAAAAAGAACACCTGGCTTTATTCCTTGAAATAAAATCCGCCATCCCTCTCTGGGCAGTCGCTTGTGGATGAGATCAACAGCGCGAGAAAGCAGAAAAGAATCGACGAGGACTAATTGGGTTTTTGGGGTTTGGGCCATGACTGGGTAGCCATAATGGGCAATAATTGCTGGCTGCATCTCAATACATGAGTTGTATCTTTTAAAAATAGGTTGACCAATCCTCCAACATCAATTTTAAGTTATGCCTGTTCAGGACTCTTCGGAACCCGAGGGAAAGAAGGAAGATGGTTACCAGACGAGTAGTTCATCGGATTCAAGCTCTGATTCAGAGAGTGAAGAAGACAACAAGACGGCAAAGACAGAACCATTGGAACCGAGCAATGCAAACAGCACATGCAGCAACAAGCAAGCGCAGAAAGAGAAGAAGACTGAAGAGACGAAGACTGAAGAAAAGAAGGAGAATGCAACCATCACTGCAGAAACAGCAGCGCCAGCGCCTGCCAGTGCAAGCCAGCCGCCGCTGGAAACGAAACCGCTCGAGTTGCCAATCTCTGACGAGAAGAGCCGCTCGTCTATGAATTATATAATTAAGGCCAGCCACTTGCTTTATATAAGGAGCCGCAGTTGCTAAAGTTAATGCATGCAAAGAAACTGCTAAAGTAGCTAAATTAAAAAAAATAACAGGGGGAAGTGGACACAAAGTAAAACCCAAATCGCCCAAACTGGGAAAGACATGTAAACAGATTATTACAAGTCTTGAAACTGTGGAGCATTCGAGTGTGAGCCTGTTTCACTTTCTTTTGTTTTGCCCTTTAACATGTTAGACGCTGTATCCAGCCATATCCTTCATCAGCATTCGTCCTGAACAGCTCTCAGGTACCAAACAGCGCCAAGAATTGGAAAAGCAAAGGGAGCAAATCAAGGCGAAGCTGGAAGAGCATCTTGGTTATTTCGGGTGGCCAGAAGAGTCAACATCCAATGGGGTGGACTAACCATTAACCATTATAGGTAATGCATGGAGCTGTTCAAGTATCATGTCAGTGCTTGAGATCAAGCAAGATTAAAATGAATCCTGTGGGGATATCTTTGGACGGTAATTATGAAATTGATCAGCAATTGTGCTTTCAGTAGTGTGCTGTCTCTTAACTATACTAAGTATCTGGTTGTTGCTCCACTTCAGGATCAAGAGAAGAAAGGCCATGAGTGCAGAGAAGCCTGACCCAGCAGCATCGTTACCACCGCCAAAGGAGACCAAAAAAGGTGAGAAACCAGGACTGGCAATGACAAATTCAATTCAGCATTTTGAATTACTGTAAGAATTTCCATCAACTTTCATGTGAAAGAAATGCAGCCATCAAGAGGGCCAACAACGACACAAAAAAAAAGAAAGCAAAGATTTCAAAGATGTTTTTTTTTTCTGCTGTGGGTTAGAAACAATTCTTATCATGGGTCCGGCGTTGCCAGGAAATCATCCCACTGCAAAGCCAGACCAAGCTGAAACGCAGCCAGTTGACATCACGTCGCTTAGCCCGCCTGCCTCCACACCTGATGGAATAGATTCCCCTGGTGAGACGACAGAGGTCAAGCGGATCAAGTTTCAAAAGGCGAAGAAAGTTACCGACCCCAATGAGAAAGACCATCAGTTCACAGAGAGCGAGGGTGAGGCTATGGGGGGGTCTGCCATGCAAGCCTGCCAAACAATCCAACAAGTCTTTTCGTAAATTTAAAAAATATAGGTTAATATATATAATATATATAGAGATGCCAAGGTTTGAAATTCAAGGGCTCCTCAAGTTTCACCTTTTAAGTTTGCTTCCAACACCAAGTTTCTGTTGAATTGACCATCACTAGCACTCGCACAGGTACCAGCCGCAAGTACCAGCCGCGCGAGACAGCTCGAGCTCAAGGCCAAGGACAAGGACAACTCTTCTGGCCGTGGAAGGGGTAGAGGACGTGGGAGGGGTAGAGGTGGACATGGCAAGAGGAAGGATGCTGAAAATCAGGCAGGTGAGGATGAGCAAACACCACAACCCAAGAGTTCCAAACCCAAGAAGGAGAAACACGAAAATTGGCAATGGCTGGATCCCCGGGAAAACAACTGGGAGGAATGGGACCTTGAGACTTGGGCTACTCATGCATCGGATGCTGACTACTATGCTTGGGCTGATTCCCAACAAAGCCTTGCACAGATCACCAAGGAGTACAAAGCAAAAGAGACAACTCAAACAGAAACAGCTGGATATGATGATGGCCAGGTGGCAGCAGACAAGAGCAGCATCAAGCCCAAATCCACCAAGCGTAAGAGATTGAATGCGGATGATGGCAACAGCAGCAAGCATGGCAAAGGCAGAAAGCAGGATGCACACCCACAGGCATCAGCAGGATCAGAACCAAAACGCAGCAAGGCTGACAAGGAAAAGAAAAAGAAAGATAAGAAAGACGACAGCAAGAAAGGCGACAGCAAGAAATGTGACAAAAAACACAGTGACAAGAAAGGTGACAACAGCAAGAAATGTGGCAAGAACAAGACAGTTGTTGCTCAAATTCCCGAGAACAAGGCTGAGTTGTTCAAACTCGTGGTGCGTGCTGGCAAAGGGTTTTTGAAGCAGCAAGAGCACAGTCATGCGCAACTAGAGATCAAAGAATCTTTGAACAAGGGAATCCAACAGTGCCGACTCAACATTTACTGGAACCGGGCGGCTGTGGGACTGCACTCCAAAAAAGATTCCTGTGACTTTGCCTACTACCGCTTTCCCGTCTTCGATGTGAACTATGCCACACAAATGGCAGTTGTTGTGAAGGTGGGTGAACTTTTGGCAGCCCGGATGGATTTAAGATCGGTGTTTTTTAGACCAAAAAAGTTTTACGTATCGCAACACTCAGGCATGCATCGCTCAAGACCAAGCAAAACAAACAAACGTAACAAAGCACAGTTCTTGACTTTATTTCCTTCTATTATAAAGTTGAAAGGTGAACATAGTGCCAGCAAGTGGTTCCAATTTATCCTGGCTTAAGTCAATTTTCTTTCGCTTCTCAGGCATGCTACGTGGACAACATTGCTCCGGAGATTTTACCTTCTGAAAGCATTGGCAATCATCCGAAAGTGGTCTCAATGAAAGACTTACTCAAAACAGTTGGCACCGATGCGCTGGTAGAATTGTCGCATCGTTTGGGAAAGTGTATGTGATAGTGAAAAGGTTTTGGAATCACAAGCCGTGCGCTCACGCTTCCCAAGTTCTTTCTTGACCATTGTCTTGGGTTGCCAACTTTAAATCAAGTTGGCTATGGGGATCAGAAAGTGTATAAAGATTTGGGGATCTTAGGATGCGCCCAGCTTAGCTCTTTCTCACGCCGAGCTCAACTCACAAGAACTTACACCTATATATATGTATCTCATATAGTGATATAGTCTTCAAGCATATCTTCAAAAACATTATCCATAGTTCTGTTGCTATTTGCTGCTTACATGGCGTTGAGATCCCTATAGTGTGCCAAGTCAATTTTCCCTGGAGGGAACCTCAAACGAGCACGTCCTGAAAGGATCACGATTGATCATACCTTTGAAACCCTTAAGTATTTTTTTAATCAAATCAGTGTTCTTTTTAGAGAATGGGTTTGTCCATAAGTTAAAACTGCCAGGCCAGTCCGGATTGGTCCTCAGGGCATCCTTGCAAAAGCATCGATAGCAGTTCCACCTGGCCCGCAGCGACACGCCAGGTCATGGAACGCAGTGGGGAAAAATTGGCTGATTGGTCCAAATTTGATGCCGTTGATGTCATTTGTTGGGGGGCTTCAAAACGTCCACAGACCAACCAGAATAAAATACCATCACTTAATGTATTGAATGATGACTTTGCTTTGGTTTCCTGTCAGTTTTATGGCCATTGAATTCCTGATGCCTGACAAATGTCATTGGGGAAACGTGGGGAATCTATCATAATTAAATACCCAAATGTCTCACGGCTTCTGAGGTCATGCCACCAAATCGGTTGCTTCAGTGCAAAGATCGATTTGGGAGATCTTCCAAACAGAGACGTCTAGCTGGCCAGATTTAACCGTTCTGGTCAGAAGTTGCTGGGACATTAGGGTTTACTAGCCCACGACAACGGATCCATTGATGATATTCAGGGAAAGATGCATCTTAAAATGTTGGGAACCTTGATAGTGACCATCGACATTTTTGGTGATGTTCGCAACTTTGGATTAGAGCCTCCCTCGACTTGTGAGTGCAGAAAAGCACCTGCACCAGCCATGCTCCAAGTGGACCTTTTGATATGGCGCCTGCGCAAGCTGCGCATTCCCAAGGCTAGGGTTTTGTCAATACATCATGGTTGTGAACCAAGCCTGGCAAACTTAAACATCCCTGAATTATGTTCAACTGCATTGGATGGAAAACAAAATAACTCCATGCTTTTGCTAATATAACAGCAGCAGTTCATAGACCAACCACGATGTAGGCATATATATATTATATATCTTGAATACCGTGGAAGAAAACCTTGGGAAACCACATCAACTTATATGGAAAGAATCCGTCAGTTCCTGCAGGAGTTCGCTCTATGCCTCATGCTCATGATTTGGACCTACGACATCGAGGAGGCGCCTGGGTAGACCAGACTTTCCATATGAAACATCGTCCTCCCAATTTAATGTCTAAATGCGCCAATCCAATACAAAGAATATGGTATGTAATATATGCCTGCGTGTTCGAAAGATATCTTTCATCTTGTCAATGTGACATGGCTGGTTTCACACTTGGGTCCGGCAGGAATTTCAATGGCTCGAGTTCTTCGCAGGCGTGGGAAATTTGACAAAGATGATGAAGGCTTCGAACTACCGCAGCATGCGGTTTGACTTGGAAGACAACAGTCGTCCTTCCCATAGAAAATCAAATTTCATGGATCTCCTGCATTCCTCCGGATGGGCGATCCTTGCACCCAAATTCAAGACAAACAGTTTCCTAGTTTTCACGCTTCCTCTACCATATCTCCTGCTGAAGGGTCTAGATTGTTCTCACTGTTCTCATTGTTCTCATGTTCGTTATATGATATATGTTTCAACATCTGATTTCTATAATTTCTATATTAACCACGGGCCTTCATACCAAGGTTGGCTCTCTTGTGCATATTGCGAACGGTGTCCGGGAACTTTGCAGTACACTTCGGCATAAAGTGTGCAAGTTTCAGCAAGATGAATGTTGGCACAAGTATGAGATCTGCTTGTGCTACTTTGGGGGCGACTATTTTCAAGAGTGTTCATGAGTCGAACAAACTTCTTGAAAGGACTGCTAGTATGAAAGTCTGAACAAAGCCAAAATGTCTGAACTATCTCCTTAATTTGATTTCAAGCCAATTGTCAAACCGCCGTAGCCTCCACAGGACATGCCTCAGCATCATCCTTGTGACGGCCCTTGGAGGAACGTGGTCACTGGAGCAACCGGATGGAAGCGTTTTGATGTTCTACCCGACCTTTCGCTATATTCTGGCAAGTGTTCAAATGATTGGGGGTCCCTCCAGTGTCCAAATCTCAGTGATATCTCAGTGATCTATGGTAACACTGTTTCTCACAGCAACAAAATATCAACTGGAAATGATCGATGACTAAGAAATACAATATTCAATAGCCTATAGGTGATTGATTGGTAATCCGGTGGGGATTCTACAGGTCACTTTGGTCAAGTGGTGGATGGCACACTACGGGTCAAACACGGCCAAGCGCCACTACATGTTTGCCAACAACCCGGTGGTGGCCAAGTTGGACCGTGGCACCCTCGTAGGGTGGAAAAGGGTGGCGGAAGACAAGCAAACAGCTGTACGTTATCATGATTCATCAGGAAAGTTGAGGTATAAAGGTACAAGCAACCTGAAAAAAACTCAGATTCTTGCCTCGAAGTCTGGTTGCCCCAAAGAAAGCGATACTTCCGAAATTGAAAGAATGGTAGTACTGAAACTTACAACTTGCGGCGGCCCTCAAATGTGCAAAACAGTAGTTCCTTTCTGGGATTACCTAGAATAATTTTTTTGATCGATGTTGACGACACTTGTTGGCTTCGCAGGTCAATGTTTCACATACCATAATTGGGTTTTGCTAAGTTTTACTCTATCCATGGGCTCAGAAAACGCCCCCCAAATGGAAACCTGTTCATGCATATGAGTATAAAATGTCGTTTCCTTTACTTGGTTTATTTATGGTATTCCGGTAACTTGCTTTGTGGGAGCAATTCTGGCCACTGAGGATTTACCCCATGCAATTCGCTGGGGCTGTGACCGACTTGGTGGAGAAGATGAAGGCATCTTGCAGCGGTCAACCTGAGGCGCCGCCGGACCAGGTGCCGACTGCACTTGAAACTTTCCAAATGGAGTGGTCCACGAATCTCGATGATGATTTGTGGCAGTTTGCAGGGATTGAAAGTCTCTATGCATACCTGAGGAAAAATAAAAGCCTCAAAATTCCATCCGAATGGAAAGCCTTTGTGCCAACCTCTTTGAGCTGAGTGGCTCTAACATATTCAATGGATTCAATGAACTATATATCGTGATCTCATAACATCTCATAACCCAAAAATGGAAATGAATTCAGAGGAATTGCCAACAGTATCGGTTTGTGTTAAAACACAGTACCCAAAACAGTATGTACAATGAATCGTTGTTATTTTGAATTGTTTTGATGTTTTTTGTTGTGCATTTGATATTTTTCGGAATTTCGTACACCCTGAAATGGTTTTACAGCATTTTGATGGGAATTGTTCGGGTTTTGCAGGTTTGGGGTTCAAACCCATACTTTACCCGTACTAAACCCGTAGTTTACCCATACTAACCCATAGTATTCCAGGAAAACCCCGGGTATTCCCTCAAACCCTAACTTTTCCAAACCCGTACTTTACCCGTACTAAACCCATACTTTACCCGTACTAACCCGTACTTTTTTTTCGGGTTTGTCCACCCCCCGACAAGGTCAAATTTACCATGATTTTGAGGGGTCTTGCGAAATTCTCCACTGGCTAAACTGAGCAGCAAGTGAACTTTGCACACAACAATGTCTACGGGAAGGCACTTAGGGAATCCATTTTTGAAATTCAGTGTTGCTTGACGCAACATGTTGCAACACGGCCGTGAGATAACCATGGCTACCAACTGACTAAAAGTCAATTCAAGCTTTGACACCATTCACGCAAAGTTGTCTGTCAAATATGAGGGAACTGTTTTTTCCTGCTAGTCAGTATTTGGCCTTTGATCCATTTGCCAGTTGATCTTACTTTACATCGACGCATGTGTGCAGCAAATGTTGTTTGAATTTCCTAGATTGCGATGACGCTTATTTCTGAAGCATTTCTGAAGCAATCTTGCTACCAAAAAGCCTGTAGGTCCTGTAGGTGGTTTAGTTTCTTTTGGCTGCCGTTCACGGTGTGGTATTTCATGACTGGGCAGCCTGCCTCGTCCGACTCTCTGGTGGGAAGCAGCTGCGGCACCTTGGGTGATGGCTTGGCATTTGTTGAACAGGAGGTGCTAGGTCAGAAATATGCACTTCTAGAAGATGATGAGAAAGAACTTCAGCGGCAGCTAGAGGACCCTAGCTTTGACTCACTTCAACTTGAACTTATGGTTGTCAAAAGATTTTTTATTACTTGAAAAGCTACATATGTTAAGAAAGCTGTGTTGTACCATCATGGCCAGACTTGGGGTTCCTGGCAGGAAGTCAATAAGACTATTCAGACGCTGGATATTCAGCAGAGCCCCAAATCTGTCCTGAGCTCAATGCGATGTAAAGCCTTTCACTTAGCTAGCTAAAACAAACTGCTGTTCGCCCGAATAAGGCAGACACCGCTGATGCTGCTCCAGTCGAAGCACAGGATACACAGCCGGTCATGGCCTCAGCCCGTGTCTCTGTTTGGCACCAAAATAATTCTTACAAGGGATTGCCCATCCAGGCTAGAGTGGCGCCATTGCACAAATCCCATGTGTAGAATTTAGATATAATATATATAATTTATATAATCTATAATTTATATGATATATATATGCATGCATGTAAGCAGAAATGAAGATAGAGAAACAACACCAAATCAGAAACAAATACATCATACGGAAACCTATGAATCAAAACAATTTGCTTTGTTTACACGGTCTCCAAGGCAACACCCGAAGAGATTGCAGCTTTTGCAGGGAAGATGGAACCTGTCCCTGCCTTGGTGGTTGCTGTAAAGATCAACAGTGTTGGAACTCTAATCGTGTGTTTGATCAGTTGTTCGAAAGATGATTTATCCAAGTTTTATTCATGAAGATCAATTTTGTAACAAATCAGACAAATCACTTTTGAAAACGAAAATGGGTTTGAGCTTAGGCATCTGGATCCGCAGATGCTGTTGGCAACGACGGCCAACCACCTGTGACTCCTCCTCTGAAACCTCCTGCTTCGCCACAGCAAAGTGCATGGCAATCACCTGTGCCTGAGGTAGTGCCTTCACCTACCACACCAGCTGAGTCAGTTGCTGAGTCCGAGCCCACGGAGATGCCCCCACCAGCAGTACCACCAACGCACACACCACAAGCACCAGCCGAGCCAGAGAAGACTCCAGAACAGAGAGCCGATGCTGACATCCCGGGTCCCAATGGAACATCTCGCAAGGCCATGTGTTTGACACAGCTGTGAACCATACTGATGATGCATTGTCATTTCTTGAAATTGTCAGTTCTTGTCACCAACATCACACCCCTGCCAGATGAAGCTCCGGCTGGCTTCAAAGGCAAGATTGGTCCGATGGATGAAACCCAAAGCCAGTCGTCAGGATCTGAATGCCCCTGAGTGGGTTCTCAACGAGTGGAAAACTGGTGATCGCAATTCTCTGGCAGACATGTTTGTCAACGAGAATTTTGACAAAGTGCCTCTATTCATTTCATACAATTTCCGATTTCCAATTGCGCCACATCAAATAAGTTGGTTCGGGAAACCATGGTTTGAATTCACAAGCAGTGAAATTTCCTTTGAATCTTTTGATTCCTTACCCATCCTAATGGATCTAATGGTGTGTTGTTTGCTTGCGTTTTGCAAGGCTCGCTTCGTCAACAAGTTGCAGGTGATTGTGCGCAAACGTCAGGCTGTGGAATTGACTGTTGATGAGGGCTGGTACTCAGAGCAAGAGATGAAGGACGATCTTGGCTGGGCTCAGACATGTCCTCAGACTACTTCTCATGTTCCCTTCAGGTAAGTTTCATTAAGACAAAGAACCATTGTCCAACTAACGAAGTAGTTCCTACAGTGACTGACTGTCAAAAACATGTCAAAAGATTTCAGAACCCCTTCTCAGATTGCGCCAGTGCTGGCTCAGGAAACGAATCGATGGGGCCATGAAACGGTGCAAAGAGCTTGGGGAAGGCTTCAAGAGGCCGCTGGTATCTTCTATTGAAATCCCTTGACTTTGGTCAGAACAGAAATTTGACAAACGAACAAAAGTGATTGCCCTTTAACTTTAGGAAACCATGTCCATGGTACTGGATTATCAAAGGACCCTCTTCTCATGTTCTCTAAGATGCAGGACCAACGACTACGATGGCATAGAGGAGTATTGGGTCAAGGTCTCTGAGCGTGGCAAAAGGAAGGCTGAAACCAGCTTCGAAGAGAACCACGTTAAGGAATCTGAGGCAGGGGCTGAAACCTTGACACCAATGCTCCAGCTTAACCTCAGCATGTGCAGGCGACCGGGGATCCAGAAGTTCCCACGGCTGGTTTTCTGAGCATGCAATCCCTCGATGCCTACAAAGAGAGGACTGAAAGTGCATGCAAGAAGGAAGTTGATCACCCGAAAGCAAATAAGTATGAGCAGGCGTGGTGTGTGTGTGTATTTGCAATTCCAATTTCAACATGTTCCCATTCATCTCTCAATCTTTTGACTTATCAACTTAGTACTTGGTGTTTTCTTTTGAACTCCAGCTTTTGACAGTCCAAAGAAGCTCTTCGTTCCGTGATGGCTTCCATGTTGAACAAGATTGGCAAGATCCGCTCTCTCATCAAGGAATGCTCTGACAAGTATGCTGACGAAGCTTCCACCAAGCTCTCTGTTTGCATGAGAGAAATCCCAAAAACATACACACATTGTTGGCCAAAGGGTGGTTGCATACTCTCAGACAAACCCGTAAAATTAGAGACGCTACAGCTGATAGCTCATGTTGTGGTAGACGCCCAAGGGCCATCAAAGACTTGGAGAGCCACGCCAAGAACATGGACATGCAGTATGACAAGTGCCAGGAGGTGTGGTGCAATGGTGAATCCGTGAAATTCACTGGAGAAACGCGCCTTGTCAACCATAGACACTTGAAAAACATGGTATGTACCATGACTTGGGATGAACATCTTCAGAACCCATAGCTATGTTTTTCCAAGCAAATCCGAGCTTAGGTGGTGGACCTCTGCTGAAGCACGAATGAGAGAGGCAAACTTAGAGTCCTCTCCTTACTTACTTATCATATCTGGACTAGTTGACTCTACTTGATTCTTTTTACCCACTACCTTGAAAGATCAAACTCTTTCCAATCCGCGGCCCAGGTGTTCCAAGGCCACGGCTGCCGAGATGAAAGCCAGGTCCGGTTGTAGCATTCCTGCCAAAATCAGTTCAAAGTAAGTGACAGTTTGTTGCCATGTGGGCAAGTAGATCTATTTCGGGTTATTCTGATGTGTCTTTATATTTATATCAGTATCTTCATTCTGGTTTACAACCCCATGTAATACCAAGAAAAACACTATCAAGCAACAGTGTAGCACCCATACTCAAGGCATTTCGTGTTGACTAATTATGTCACCCTTTGTCATCTTGGTGTCAGGAACTTCAAGAAGTACTGGAACAAGAAGGATCCCACCAAGCCCGACAAGCTGCCAAAGACCCAGAAGGTTCCCAAGGAGGACAAGCAGACTGAAACGAAAAAACGTAAGGCAGCAGATAAGGAGAAAAAGGAAAAGAAACATAAGAAGGATGATGGTCATGACACGGAGAAAATCGGACCTAAGTCCAAAAAGGTCAAAAAGACCAAGTAGAAAATTTTCCACGCAGGCTTGATTTCCAAGTCTACTCTTGATAATTTTGAAGGCGTCATGATGTGCCACATAGCATGCTTGGTAGTGCCAGTGATATGCCAAGACTTCGCAGCAAAGCATGTTCTCATACTTCCCCATCAAAACCAAACAATGTCATCAGTTGTTCCAGTACGGGGATGCCATGTGTGAGTGGCACTCATGTGATTTATTGGCTTCAATTTGTGCATGTGGTCGTTCGCCGCAGCCCACACTTGCCTGAAATGGCATCGCGCTTGAAGTGACCTAGGAAGAACACCGGAGGGGCCGGTGGTGCAGCTGAAGAAAAACATGCATCACTTTTGCTTGGTAGATTTGATACTGGGTGGTATACGTTGATTGGTATGAATCCCTCAGAATAAATCCGTTGCTATATGAAAAATATGTTGTATGTTTTTTTGTCCATGTGTTTTGCCAGTTCCCGGGAAATGCCAGGTGAGCCAGGACATGCCCTCACCACAGCAAGCCAAGAAATTAGCCAAGGGGTCCGGTGCCTCAAAACTTGGATTGTCACTGTCTCTAACTTCGTCCCCGTACTGTAACCCATGATCGGCAGCATTTTGGCTTTACAGTTTGGGGATGCCTCTCATACATGATGCTTGCATCTAGCAACAATGGAACATGATGAGAGCCCTGAAGATTGGTTGTTGGATCTCTTCACGTCTCACCGCTCAGAATCTTGACTGGACCAAATATGATATGATTTGATTTGGTTCATTTTTAATCATTGTTATGTAGATTCTTTATATCGATATCTGTTAATACCATCCACCAAAGATGCAAATGTTGTACTTGTAATTTCTGTTCATATATATTTTTTGATCTTGCTGACCACTGCCAATGTTCCAGTGATGGAAGGACGAAGTGGTACCATTTCCATGGAAAACTCACACCGTTGCTGACAGTGATTGCAGTGGGCAACTGTTACCTACTCATGCGACAGTCAATGGACATGATTGCAAGAATGAGACCGAGCGTTCAAGTGGTATTCTGGGTGTTTACCAAAAACGTTTTCCGCACTTTGCCCAAGAGTTGGCTGAGTGCAAGGCCCTGAAGTGCATTGCTTTTGAACTTCCACAACTCGACATACCTGCTGGCAAGGTTCTTCGGCATTCAGTGTCGACATTCGAAAAATTGTTCAAGGCGCAGAGTCCAATGATCTTCAAAATCGGCTTCACACATAGCCCCTCTTGGAGATGGTCAAACACCCTGTATGGCTACTCTAGAGCAAAGGACCGATGGTGCAACATGCTGGTGATGTACGTGTCGCCAGAACCACATTCGCCAGCTATGTTGGAGGCAGCTTTAATCGACAAATTTGGTAGTAACTCAACTGTGCATGTGCAAAGTTTTTCTTTCAGGCGCCAATCCCTGCACACTTTTCTGTAGTACATGTCAGTAGTTGGTGATTGCCACATGTCCCACTTAGGCCTGCCTGGATGTAGAAATGTCAAGCTCGGTGGGGACACCGTCAAGGACCACATGGCCTCGGAGATTTCCATGTACATGACCTATGTTGTGTACAAGTCTTTCAAGTTTCCACCGCCAGTCATGCCACAGAGCCACCGTTAAACCATTTAGTCTTTAGGATCTTTAGGTCTTTAGGTTTGAGTTTGATTTTGCTCGAAGCGATGGAGCAACAAAAAGGAGCGAGATTTTCTGATATGTCACTGGCAAAATCCGTCAAACGTTTTCCAACATGCCATCTTAAGAAAGTTATGGAATCTTGACTCATACATGAGCAGGTCTGCTAAAGAAGAAATCAAACCATCACAAATCCCTACGCGTGATGTGTACAAACATGCAGTATCATGTTCCGCTGTCGCGTTCGCTGAGGCCACTTGCAGATTTACAATTAGGTCGGCCCGTGGAGTGGTGGCAGACTTTGGGGAGAAAGTAGCGAAACAGTCTACGGGTTTGCTGGATCTAGCCCGATGTAGTGAGAAGAACTCAGAGAGGGATGCTCATCGAGTTATGGATTCACACGGGTTGGGCTTACCAATTCCAATGACAAAACTGGAGGTCCAAATATCGGAACTTGATATGCAAATTCTACGCCTTCGTGATTGGATGCAATACATTCTGGAACACAACTGTTTCCACATGATGTGTGGGCTGATGGCCCCTGATACACAAAGGGAGTCTGCTATCCTATCTGGTTTCTGGTCACGGTACCGGCAGCAAAACCCAGCTCATCCTATTTATGCTATGGCTGAACGAGGGGAGCTACACTTGGCACAAACAGTGCCAATTGTTTGTCATGGAGATGAAGGTCGTGGTGCCAAGAGGCAACACCTTTATGGTGGTGAATTTCCATGGGCTGCTTGGTAGGGGAACGAACTCTCAAAGAAAACGTGAAAAACAGTGTGGCATAAAGCCGCGTTACGTGAGACACAATTTGTCTTTCCGGGGCCACACCTACACCAACCGTTTTCTTTTCGGATGTATGCCTAAACACTGGTATGGTGTTGGGGACAGGGAACATGTGTTCGATGCTCTTATGACAGCTGCGGCACAAGAGGCAGACTTCTTGGCGACTACAGGGGTGAAAGACCCAAACTCGGAAAGAACTTATCACTGCATGATGCTGGGCATATGTGGGGATTGGCCATGGCTGCAAAAAAGTGGGAACTTGAATCGGACATTCAATCACGTACAGAAGCGGTTGAACGTACGCAACCCCCCCTCTGGGATTTGTCATCTTTGTCGTGCAGGTCAAGCTGATATTCCGTATGAGCAAATTGGCACTCGTCGACCGCTTTGGTTGGAAACGCAAAATCAACAGTCACCTTTCAGCTCCCCGTCGCCTTTCCAAGCCATACCCCATGAACCAACTAGATTTGCGGAGCTTTGGAAATTTGACACGTTCCACTGTTTTCATCTTGGTGTGGGTCGTCAATTCTTGGGATCCTTTTTGGCACTGCTTTCGGAAATTCAAGAAGGTGGAAGTGTGGACGAACGATTTGACAATTTGTCTACAGCATACTTGACCTGGTGCAGGAGGGCAAAACGAAATGCACATCTGAAAAAACTATCAAAAGAGCTCATTGCTTGGCCAAAGACTACGGTGTTTCCAACGGGAAATTGGAGTAAGGGGGACCTTACCACCAGTTTGATGATGTTTGTTGAGGACAATTTCAAAAACCACAATTTTGATGACAATCCACTTCTCAAATTGTCATGGGAAGCCGCTGCTGCAGCGAACGAATGCCTACGCGTTTGCTACTCGCGCCCACTTTTTGTTGATCGTGATGATGCAGCATTGATTGCCAACCTGGGTTTTAGATTTCTCCGGCGATATGATTCTTTGGCTGGCCTTGCTTTGCAGCAAAACCGGCCATTGTACATCATACAACCAAAAGGCCATGCTTTTCAACATGTTCTGATGAGCCTGCTTACTTCCTTACAGGATGCTTCTGTTCAGTTTTTTATGAGCCCGCTGGCATGGAGCACGCAATGTGATGAAGACTTTGTTGGGCGACCGTCACGGTTAGCCCGAAGAACGAAAGTAGGAAGAATACAGGTCAGAAGAGTGATTCAAAGGTACCTAAAGGGTGCCTACCATGAGTGGATCAAGCTAGGGTACATTCGCAGAAAAGCCAAACGATGAACAATCAAATATAACTGTCTGATATATATATTTTATGATGTGTGTCTAGTGATGTGCTATGTGTCAGTTTGGCTGCATGCTCAATGTGAGCTCAGGCTCAGACGTTAGCAGGATGAACGCGTTGTTCAAAGATCCAAGATGTCGCATGCAGCGGGCGAAATGGGGCATCACACAACTGAATGCAATTCTTTCATGGTTGATCATGGTTGTATAATTTGCTGGATTTGGAATACACCGTTTTTTTTCAATACACCGGGTTTTCCCCTGAAAGTATGGGTTTTCAGTTAAACCCTTAGAATTTTGCGTGTATGGAAGCTGAAGGTATATATATGCACATCTACCGGATTCGGTAGGTGAACCCAATGGAGTGGATCCTGAGGAATGGAAGGTTCGATGTCTCCCATCTATTTCTTGGAGGACCGGCTTGGCCATTTGGACATGACAAGGCCATACAGGGCCACATGGATTCTATGTATTGTGTGTATATGGAGGTTTCCTAAAATGGGGGTACCCCGAAATCATCCATTTCAATAGGCTTTTCCATTATAAACCATCCTTTTTGGGGTACCACCATTAAAGGAAACCTCCATAATATGGGTGTTCCAGAAAGTATTCCGAAATTGCAAATTTCAGAAGGACAATGATGAACAACCAACAATTAAATACCCTAGTTTTGGACAAACCCATATCTATTTACAGGACATATATGCATACGCTGACATGACTATTGATTATTTAACATACATTTGGACTCATCCCTTTCTATTTCTTTATACTATGTAAATATGTATATATATATATATAACTCAGCATTCAAATATGTATTAATATAGATGTATTAAATTATGTTGAACCACTGACCAGTGGTTGAAGAACCATTCCTGGATCAATACCTTGATTTCTTGGGTGAATGGTTTTTTCCTTGTCATTTTGACGGAAAATGGACTCACCAGCTAAAATCTCACTTTGTTTGCAAGGTATCCAAGATATCTAGGAACGGTCCCTATTAAAAAGATGGTTACTGTTATAACATGTTATAACTATAGGAATACCACCTTATCGTGACATGATTTTAAGCATATACGAGTTATTACGAGTTATAGCATTCTATCACCCCAAATTAGCTGTTGGTCAACCCCCCATGCAACTTGGTGACGAAGATCCTATCACTCTGCGCAACTCCTGGGCCGAGAGGATTGGCCCCGATGCATCATTTTCTTCATGCGCATGCTGCAGATTTTGCGCGGCCTGTGCGTGGCCTGCGATCCTTGCGCTGAGATTGTCGTTTGATGTCTGGTGTCTTTGGGGTTCATCACTGGGATTTAGCCATCGAACAGTATTTGGGCATTAGGAAAATGGTGGTATACTGGGATACAATGAGACAGAATGGGATATAATGAAGATAATATGGAGAAACTTTTACCAACTCACTGCGATGTTGTTGCAGGTTGGTGATTTATTGTAACTTACCTAGATGAGTGGTTCTGACCTGGCTTGTCAATTTTTGAAATTTGCATACATTTGCTATGTTTTCTTGGGATACTGCTCAAACATGAATCAGACATGTTGACTTTTTAAAGATCATAGCACGAATTGTCAGCGGAGAGTTTGTTTGATTCCGCACAACATTCACAAGCCCAGTCATCGCCAGTCAACCATTGGCTGACTGACTGGTGACTCATGGTAAGTTGGTTTATGGGTCCCAGGGCATAGACTTATATATATATAGATGCAACAATTACGGTATCCCACTGAATGGTCCAATGGTTGGTGAGTATAAGAAATATCATCTATCTACAATACATTACATTCCCAATGGTATATGTATATCTATAATCCCACTTAAAAATCATATTCAAACAGATCGAAACTATCCTAATACTCTTCTTGTTCGCACATCCACCGGAAGGATCCCTTCACTTCAATCAATGGACTTGAGCCCCCAAATGATAGCGACCTCACCATGAGGTCACTAGAAATGATGGTGAGTTGTGAGGATCATCTCACACTTGGCATATTTTTGCCAGCAATCGTGAATTTGTAAAAGAAACATGATCATTATATATAATATATAATGATATTACAATATAATATACACAAAATATCATAATTTACATTCTTAAATCTCCCAGAATCAAATTGACTTCAGATTTCCAGGGGTAAGACCTATTTCACTATTTGATATGTCTTCATGTGTATATTTGCAATCAAATTGCTGGAGACTTATTACATGATTTCCCAGAGGCTTCAGAGTTTCCCCAAGGATGCGGAAGGCATGCCCTTGCTGAAGATCTTCTCCAGCCATGCCCGAGAGGCCTTACAGGAGGGATCCAGGCGCGTCCGATGGCCTTGTAGAGCCGTCCGAGGCTTTTTTCGGGTGAGGGGATCAACAAAAATGGCTGATTTCAGCCAAACAAAAGCAAGGATTGACTTGCTGTGTCCCAATTCCCAAATTTTGGTGGGATTTATAGAAGATGATTTGCATGAGGGGAGTATATCTCGGGATTAGGGGATTTCTATTATCCTGCCCTTAAGCCCCTATCAATGGAGTATACTCAGTATGAAGAAAACAGGCAGAGGTTATACCGTAGCAACCATCAAAAAGATAGAAAGTTGGAAACCCGGAAATTATGGGGAGAACATCATCATCAACATCCTGGAAAACACTGTTCTTTTTTTTTGTTTGGGGGGTTACTATATAACCTTTTGAGCGCAAAGTGAAAGTGGAAAGTGAAAGTACTATACTGCAAAAAAAACCAGCTTTAGTTGGTATCATCAGCAGGCAACAGATGGGGTATTTCAATCTCCGGAGGTTTCGGTGCTCTTCCTGGATGCGTCACAGACTCTCCCATTGCTCGGCTATACCCGAACTGTTCGGCTTGGTGACTTCTTCTAATTTATCCAGATGTATAATATATATACATATATATAATTAATATAATATATAATAATATATATATAATATAATATATATAATATATATATTATATATATATATATTACATTACATAATAAAATAAAATGATATATATACAATCACACAATGAGAGTCTAAAAGATATAGTGAGATATACAGTCATGTAATGAGATATAGTGATATGTCACTGATTAGCCCCTTGAAGTTGCGCCATTATATGGCTTCCGTTGAGGCGGCAAATGCTCAGCAGCAGCCTGCGCATCTTTGGTGGCCGCGGGGATGGCACTGGGCACGAGACGCCCTTTACCCCTAAGGTGCTCCGCCTGGCCTGGAAGTGAATCCATATAGTCCTCAGAAGTTCAACATGGAACCTATGGAACCTGAAAAGTTAGAGTCTGGAAGATCATGTTTTCATAAACATTCATAAACCATCCCCCAGTCATCACCATTTTTATGGGTGGTATAAACTTACCATTCCTATTGGATGTCGTGTTTATGGTGTGTGGGCTGGGGGCCCCAGGTGTTTTTTCTTTCAGGGGTGTAGATCCGGAAAATCCACCATGGCAATGATCAATGCCTAGGAATCCGTCAAGATGTTCCCTAACTGGCGAAAAAAACCCGCTTATAAAAGGGAAAAAATGCTATGATCCTCCAAGTTGAGTTGGGGATAGGCTGTAGTCATGTTAAACTAGTTGGATTTTTTCTAGCATTTTCATACCTTGGACAATATGATAATTCTGTTTATCTCATTGGGATTTTCATGTTTTTTTCACCGCCATGTTAGATTGGCAGATGGTATTTCGACTGAGCGGTGGTAGACAAAACTGGATCATGGTTTAAGTAAGACTATTTCTACACAAGGGAATGCTGACTGGGTTTGGGTCCCCAAATTCATTTTTGGAATCCTTGCCTTCAGGAAAGATCTCTGACCAAGCATGGATCTGGCGGCAAAATTCTGTTCGGACGCCTGTTGTGCAACAGCTACTGTAAATAGTGTATGTAATATATAATGATAATAATGATGATAATAATAATAACAAGTGTAATAATAATAATGATTAATAATAATAATAACAACAACAACAACAATATATATATATATATATATATATATAATTGTATACATATATACATGCGCATTATACTACATACTGCTTGGTTGGTAGGCTCCAAAAAAAGAACTGCTCCCTTTCCTCGTCCCCTTTTTCAGGCCAGAGTGAGTCGGGATTCCACTTTGGAATCCCAACTGCAGCAGAAACTGCAGGAGCTGCAGTGTCTGGGCATGTGCTTTTTAGATTTCATGGGCTTCGTGGGTTTGCCTTGGTATGATGGGATAACTTGGGTTAATGGTTAATAGTTGTTAATAGTGGTTGATAGTGGTTAATAGTGGTTAATGATATGGTTAATGATATGGTTAATCATAGTTGATGATGGCTAACAATGGTTTGCCCCCCAGTGGCATGAAACATGGCTGGCTGGAAAATACCGAACTAAATGGACGTGTGCATGGGACAATCATCTACACTTGGGGATTTTTTCTAGCAAACCATGTTTGATTACCAGAGGGTACCAGATATTATGCTTTTGACGGTCTATGGTCTGCGATGCTTTGTCACTTAGCAATTCGGAGTGTTTGAGAGATTGTCACACTATTGGTGAGATGATTACCCTATGGTAATCCATGGGCGTGTTGAAAATTAAACATACATGTAGAACATGATGACTTTCCATTGCCAGGCTTGATTACTAGAGGTTAGATGGGTCAGCCACTTGGAACCAATTCACCAATTCATGGTAGGGTTTTTGATGGGGTGAGGTCTACCAGAAGGTGGGAGCTGATTCATTTTCATCGGGTCGTCTTCTTGATATCCATTTTCATGGGGGAACATGTCGTAAACTCATGTTACCAAATTGATAATGATAATCAGCTTAAACATGCTTAAACCGTGTTGATGAAGCAAAGTATATTGTTGTTTTTTTGGATGAAGCTCCATGCATGGTGGCTATACAGCCAAAAAATCTCACACCGTGTCCCTGAGGTCGCGGAAGCAGGTGGTGGGCGCTCAAGTGGTGGTGCTCCGCGATAACAAAGTGATCTGCAGCGTCGCGCATGGCACGTGCCTTGGCAAGACAAGGAGGTAGCAGTGGGTGCTGATGAAATATGCTGATTTATTGTGGGATATGATATAATATGATGTATATATATATATATACATGTATTATTAATTAAACGCCGTGATAATTGTGTTTCGTCTCTTTATAAACAATATCATTATCCATCATTTGGGCATGTAACGGTCTTATACTCCAGTCTTATTCTGAATATCCATGAATATAATCAAGTATATATGTATATATGTCATGGTCAAAAGTTAGATTAGATTAATTAATTCATTTTGGGGGCTGGTCATCAATCTATTAATTTGTTGTTTTCGCAACTAAACGGAATTCCTAATGTTGGTGGGATGACCAAAACCCCTTGGTTTGACCGCGGCAACATAAGAGCAGGTGTCAAGAACCTGTTGGACAATCAATGGGGCTATGAAACTGGTGGCAATGGGTGTATCTGAAACTGGTCTTATACCACAAACTAGTATTTTTGTTCATGGTGAGAATGACGATAACTCATTGCATTTTGGCTTACCCTGTTTTCCGAAAAAAAAACCGTATTGCCAGGGGTCAAATTTATTGGACCCCCCAAAATGGATGGTTTACCCTCCAAAACAATCATAGACCATGAACATAACCAATTGTTCCAATCCCCTATTAGCAGGGTCTATGTTAACCGACTGGAGGGTAGCACAAAGACACAAAGACATAGAAAGAGAGACCAAATGTATGGGTTCCTGGGTTCCGTTGGTAGTCTTCACGTTGCCCCAGATTGAGACAGCCTTTTTGGGGCTGTTCAACTGCAGGGTTATCTTTTTAGGAGGCACTTGTGAGGTCCTTGAGGATGATCACCCCTGAGGTTATGAGCATTGGCTCTGGATCGTAAGCATTTGCTTGGGATGTAAACAACAAGAATGTGGGCATTGAAACAAGAACCATATTGCTGCCTTACCAAAAAAATATACCAATATCCGGGGTTATTTCGGGATTCCTCTCTACTACCCTATATTTCGATGGTATATCCAATCAATCCAGTTTTGTGTGGTATATATATATATACGACCCTGAATTAACAACCCTCTGCTTTGTACATTGTTTGATATCTTGTTTAGCGGTTTACCACTTTTAAGAGTGATCAACCATTGTTTCTCAATCCAGGCTTGAGGATTTATCTACAATACTCTCCTGTATTTGGATGGCAAAGTCAAAACATCAACAACAACATAATTCCGGCTTAGTTTTCCACATGTTTCCCACATTTCATCACATGTTCCATATATTCATCCATATATTTGTCAGTTTTTTGTACCCTAACAGCCCTAACATCTTTTTGTTGAGCCCTTTTTTAAGCCACCGGTAGTGGTTTCGGGTCCCCGACCTCGACAAATTCTCGCGGATCCAGGTTATCCACCATCGACGCCCGGCCGGTCCAGGAGCAGACCCGCTTTCCACTGCTCGGGGCGACCGCAGGGCTCGCGGGGCACCTTGGACCACCGGCGTTCGACCGCGGGGGCCGTTCACAAGGGGTGGTGCCCCAAGAAAAATGGGGATGTCACGGGAATTCTGGCTGATTTATGATAGCTAAATTGGTTTATACATATATATATATATATATCATTTTATATCTCCAATTTCACTAGCGTTTGTGGTTGTACGCTTCAAGGGGATGATCAGCCAAACATAAGTGGCGGGTAGGGTAATCCTATCCCACTAATATGAAACACGGCCTAAATCGGCCCCAATATGTGTAAATCCCCCCACCATGTTTCTTGGGATGTTTCAGATTAATTCGGACGAAGGGATTAATTATATTATATTATATTGGGCTGGGATGTGAATAAGTCGAGATCGCCATTTATAATCATTTATTTCCCCATGTGGTACATTCTGCATGGTGGATAGTTGTGACATGGGGAGATCTTTTTAAATATACTGTTGTTTTGGAGAGTCATCCACTAATCAACATTCAACGCTCATCCTATCAAAACAAGAAAAATGATCGGCTTGGTGAGCACTGTAAGGAATCAGGAAGTGTAGTTTGTGTGGCTGCTCCCACACATGGTAGCACAATGAGGGTGTGAAAGAGAAGCCTGGTGTGATCTGAGTATCCCCCAAGATAAACTTAAGGACAATCATGCAAGTGGGATACTGTATCATCCACATGAAGGGAATGTGAGCAAAACAAGGTGTTTTTTTCCCTATCAAAATAGCAAGTTCGATATTTTGATGTATACGGTACCATATTATAGGCAAACCCATATGATAAACCTCGTTCCCAGTCAGGTTTGGAGGTTGTAGCTCCCTGATCTGCTGGCGATTGATGGTTATATCATATCAGAACTGTTTTTCCCAAATGCGTAGCAAGGGTTCCCGTTTCACTCTGGTTGTCTGGGGGTTGAGGGTGTGTTCGCTCGACGTTGCGTTTACGTCCGCGACCGTCCGCAACCGTCCGCAACCGTTCGCAACCGTCCGTGCGAGGTCGCTATGGCTGTGCCTCTTAGGTTCTGCAAAAGGGGTCACTTTTGGAGGTTTCACATGTGGCGTTGCTTCGTTTCGCGTGGCAGGCATGGCACTTCGTGACATTCAGACGTGTTTTGTAACGTGTCGAAAGTCGTTTAGTGTGGCAGGCGCAATACTTTTGCATACTTTTGCGATGTTTTCAGAAGATGTGTTCCAGTTTTCGTGGCAGGCACAGCACTTTGGACGTGTCCATCTTCATTTCGCGTTGTGATTTTTAAAAATCGCATTGTCAGGGCTGGGTATGGGCTGGATCAAGTGGTGACAAGGTGCAAATTCCGTGGCAGGTGTGGCATTTTGTGAGATGTGCTGAAAATTGATGGAAGCTTTGCACGAAACATCGATTTTGAGGTAGCAAATTGGAGGTTCATAAGAAAACTCGTAGGAAAACGTCGATTTCGAAGCTACAAAGTATGAAAATTGGAGGACGTCTCGCACGAAATGCTCGTTTTGATGCTCCAACGTGTCTCGTCTTGAGTCTCTGGTTTTCCTGTGGCCTCGCCCTCGCCGTGTCTATGGGGGAAGCTGCAAAACCTCTCCCTTTCGCAGGTTTCCAAGTAGGTTGTCATGTCGTTTTGCGTGGCAGGCGTGACCTTTTGTGACATTACCAACCTGTTTGATAACGTGTCGAAAGTCGTTTTGTCTGGAAGGCGCAATAATCCCTTCCTCCTAATACTAAACGTCCCCCTAATACTAAAAACAGGCATCCATCTCCAATTTCCGAAAATTTCAGTTTGGCCAATTTGACTTTTAATTGATCCCCTTTAAAAAACAAT
>Ga0126342_10003639_pt1 | contig 25642 bp, 24 predicted proteins | sample Cyp1metagenome_FD_92528 | JGI IMG/M metagenome (GOLD analysis project Ga0126342, IMG submission 92528) | Coral microbial communities from Lord Howe Island, Old Settlement Bay, Australia - Cyphastrea 1 metagenome | ecosystem: Host-associated > Invertebrates > Cnidaria > Coral ... | reverse complement strand
TTGTATTAACTTGTGCCCTTCAAAATCATCGCTGTGCGCAATGCTTCGGCTACTTTTAACTACATCTCCAAGTATGGATGAAACAGGCTGTGCCATGGTGATTCTTCTTCCCTGATGTGACTTACCACTACCTGATGTGACTTCTCCGTATCGCCGCCGTGCCATGGGGATGATGTGACTTTTCCCGCCTGATGTGACTTAAGTACGGTGCTCGTATGATATGATGCAGTCGTATTATGTATGTGCGCATCAGACAGCAGAATTCGCCATTGTTTGAGTAATACAGTATTTACAGTCAGATCTCTTTTTAAGAATCTCGAGCTGGATTCGAATGATCGAAGGAAAATCACTTGAAATTAAGTCACGAGTAGCCTTGGTTTGCCGGGATTGTTTGGCAGAAGTTGCTCTTGTTGGAAGGTATCTCCGGGGACTGGCTTGAATCCCTGACTAGCACCTGACGCAACAACTGTCGTTGCGGTGCCACGATGTACATACAGCATATCTGCTATTAATTGATATATTGATATATATATATACAAATATTGATGATATATGTAGATCATGTACAGTAGATTGGATGGTACACCTGGCTGCTCCTGAGAAGCTACACCCGGAAAAAGATTGCAAGTCATCTCAGCCTCCTGCAAGCTTGCTCACATTCCTGAACTTGGATGACGTGGGTCAAACATCTGGTTTTGAGTGTTTCGTGATGCAGGTCATTCCTACCCACTCGCATTTGGACGTTGAATTCGGAGCTGCTGAACCTGCCTGCCTGGCACATGCGCTTGAAGCCCAGGAGCAAACACTTTGAAAGGCCTGTTGCTAAAATAGGTTAATGTTACTGTACATGTAAGTATCTTGAGCGTTGTGCAATGGAAGCAGACAAATTGTCACAGGATTGTGGACTTTCAGATCTTTAAGACTGAGCTCAGAAACTATGTATGCCAAGTGCTCTTCACCAAGGCTCATGGATTTGCTGGTGTGGCGCTGAGATGAGTGAATTGTGATCTTCGGCCTGCATCCGCTGCTGCAATCATCGGATCTAGGAACATCTCCAATTTAATTCATTGCATGTTTTGAAGCGCTTTGACGATTGCTTCCGTGACAGAAACACAAGGCAACTGTGGACATTCCTGACTTCGATATGGTCTTGAACCATGGCGATTTGCCCTTGCTGAGGCCAGTGTGTAACTTGTGCATCAAGCCGACATCCAACATCATTCAACCTTCCAAAAGCAGCTCTACCGAAACTATCCGCCAGGAAGTCCATGGGCAAGCCACCCTTCTATGGCCCCATGGACAAGGAGGCAGTTTTCAGCCTGCAGAATGTCTGCAGAATGTCAGGCAGCGTGTCTTATCCCTAATTTTCACATGTGCTGCTGGGAAGGCACGCACTCCAGCCCCTCTCTTCAGCATTTGCGCATCCGAAGATTTTTGGGACATTCTTTTTCCAAACGTGTCGGCCTTGGGATGCGCACTTTTGGCTTGATCACCTCCTTGAAACTAGGGACAAAAATGCTACGCTACCAAGATTTGATCTTGTGATCTTCTCATATTCTTCTCTACATGTACTACATGCTCATAATATCTCATAATGCAGATGAATTCAGCAAGGTGTGCCGGCCTGCTTTAGTGAACATGTGCCCTGCTCAGTTCAGCTTGGCTCCGGTCACAATTGCCTCTTGCCCTTTGCCACATTTTGCCACTCACCCGAAAATCAGGTCTGGGATGTCTTCAATACCGTGGGAGGACAAATCCTCTATTGCATTTTGGAGGGGTACGGACCGTGGGGCGGTGAACTGGGACAGATCCTCAGTGAATATCAGTGAATACAACCTGAGGATAGCTGATCGGATAGCTAAGGCAGCTAAGAGCAGGATACAGATTGCATGCAGATGCTGTCGGGGTGGCAGATGCATTGGGGTCCTGGATGAATGCGTGCCGAGGCCATCGAAGTGCGGGACATGTACAAGGGCTCTCCCAGGACCTTGACCGAACTTCATCGAACTCTAAAATTATCCAAACACGGTACCCTACCGTCCCTACCAATGCTGACAAAGGCGCATAGCCGCATAGCGCAGTAGCCTTCAGCTTCATCCCAAAGCCACAGGAAGCGCTTCCTGGATGAGTGGGCACAGAAGGACGAGTTTGCTAGGACCTCAATTTTAATAGCTGCAGGAATAGTTGCCGCAAGGCTTGACAAGATGTAGGGTGCTACATGTCATATCATGTCATTATATGTCGCATTCTTGTTTTTTCCCTCCGGGTTATGCAACCCCTTGAGCTCAGTAGTACCCGCAGCAATCGTACACCAAGGATATGGCGTTTCTTGAAGATGATCTTTTGAACGCAACTGTGGCAGCGCCCTTTCTGCCTGGCTGTACTGTGCATTCCGACCATTTCAGATCTATTCTGCATTTCGGACGTGCGGGACATTCGCAACGCGGACAAGGTCAATACAGATCCCAGCTTTGTCCCCTTGGATCAGTCGCGGGCTCGCCAGCTCTGGGCATACAGACATGTGAGAAACTGGTTGGAGGGACGTCAGTCTGGTGCAAGCCCAGGTGGCCAAGATGGCGCTATTTGCTAGATTTGCCCGGTGGTTGCCTTGGCATTTCTATGCGTGTTTTCTCACCAGCGATTTGCAATCGCCATGGTCAGACTCGACTGGATTTGCACAAGTTTTGTGGATTCTGTTTGAGGCAATGGCTACTCCGGCTCTTTGAAACAGAAGCTAACGGCCAGCTCTGCTGTGCTCTTCCTGAATGATGCCAGCAGCTCAACCCCTGAACTTTGAATCCAAAATTTCATCCAAGCTGCTAGAGCTCCATAGCAGCGCAGTGGCTAGGTGAACGTGCCTGGAGCGAAGCCTGTCTATGAACATTATCATGGTGGACTCCAGGAAGAGAATGCATTGCTGCCATGCACGGAAAAAGTGGAAAGGTACTCAACGTACCCCAAAGGAGTCGCGTAGGAGTTCCAATGGAATTCCAGGCTGAAGGCTGATGGCTGGTCATAGTATCGATACTACTGTACGTATCTGTACGTCATTTTGAGTGTTGTGTGGTTTCGAACGAGCTCATAGATGGAGGGAGGATTCAACATGCTTCAACCGTAGAGCACAGATATATACAGATATCAGATATGTATAGATATGTGGCGATGCAGAGGCAGAGAGAGAGAAACAGAAAGAGAAAGAGAAAGAGAGAAAAGAGCAAAAGACAGGGAGAGAGAGAGAGAGAGATATATGAATCATGGCCGGCAGAGCCACATGCCATGCTGAGCTTGCTGCTTTTTTTGTCGGTGAAGAGCCCGGGAAGTGAATAGACCCTCCAGGAAGTAAGGACATTCATTTGCTTTGCTTGCATTTGCAGCAGAGAGCAGGATGGGGTACACGTTCTCTTGATGGGCATGGGCGATGCTGGCGAAAAGGCCACTGAAAGCAATCAAATACAATCAACATCAATCAAGTGCATCCAAGATTGTTCAAATGGAGCTGTCCTGTGCAGACCTGTCAGGTCAAATGGGCTCAAGAACATGATGCAGAAATGCAGGACTGATTGATCCTTGACACCCTCATTTCAGTTTTTACATGGTTTTCCTCTAGACCACTTGAGACACATGCGCCGAACGTGTTTGAGGAGATGGTTCGCAATGCAAACAGGCAGGCTGCCTTGCCAAATTGACAGTCAGTGAAAACTATTGTCACCATCCCTGCACACCTGGGCGCCAAGAACATCGGAGAACCCTTAAGGTACATGAAGGATTTTGAGAAGCTGACGCAATGCTACCTGTGGTTTCTGCTCACGCACTTGGCATCTCTCCTAAGGCCTTTGCACGTGAGCATTTTTGAGGACAGGGGTTGCTGTGGTGGTTGGTTCGATGGCTGGACGCAGGTACCAGCCTGATCATGCACAAACTGGAGCCTTCGGGCGAGCGCCAGATTCCTGGGCAAATCACTTTACTTCAAAAGTGCGAGGCTGCCACAGACATGCCAAAGCATTGATGATCATTCATGCGTGTTCATTCATGATATTCAGTATTCAGCCAATTTGCGCCCATCCAACGGTTCGGATGCATCTTCGCTCGTGGTTGTGAACCCACTTGCTCATGTCCGTCTAACCGCAGTCTAAGCGCACAGAACATTTACAGGTGGAGTCTCAATCTTTGCCCTTAAGGATCTGGTGTAATTAATTGTGTTGCCACACTGTTTCGACGCGTTTCAACTAGTCGTCGCGGCAGAATGCGGCATATGTATGCAATTGTATGCATATGTGGCATGTACGGGTGTGTGTATCACTAGTTCATCAGCCCCCCAAAAAATAGCTTGCAACGATTCCATGGGGAACTGAGGTCTGTCCGTGTCATGACTGTACATCGGCGGCCCTTGAGGCCAGAAGAACTTGCAACAAATATGCAAATACATACAAATACTATCAAATACTATCAAATACTATATTTAGGAGTTGCAGTTCCATCTTCTGGCCAATCAGCTGGGGTGCTGAACCTGCCAAGTAGCCTTTTCAGATCTTTTCAGCTCGCTTTCAGCTTGACTGCTCAACTTCCTGAGATGGAGAAAGAGAGAGAGAGAGAGTCCATCTTCTGGCAACTGCCAATTCCCCGCCTGCGATTACAACTCCTTTGATAGACTGACACAACCGCTGCTCTTGATGCTCCGTTCTTGTCTCGAACCTTGTCAGGAAAGAGGCCTCGGTCTTCAGGAAGGAATGCGAGCGCCTACGGACAGAGAACGAGAAGTGACGGCAGGGGCGACCTGCACCTGCTGCACGTAGCGACCAAAACAGGGCAATGATGTGGGACTGTGGGACCTGTACATTAAAAAGGCACCAGACACCCACCAGAGGATACTGCTCCTGAGAAATTGTCGAGGTTCGTTTGCGTCATTTGTCCCAGTCAATCTTGGCTCTTGGATGCTCTTGGCGCAAAAGGCTTCTTCGCAAATAGCTGCAGCGCAGTGTTCTTCTATGATCTTCTATATGCTCTTCCTTCACCACAACTGTTTGATCAGTCACATCATCCTTTCCGTGTGAAAGTGTTTGGCGGATCCAAAGCTTTCTCGGAGGAGAGAGACTTGTGGCACTTGGCGCAGCAAATTCGGCCCAAGCGCATTCCAGAAGAACCTTGTATTCAGCGGACTTGGCTTGTGCTGGGGCCTTACTGGTTTGCAATGGTTTGCATTCAGTTCAACAGCTTGACTTTGATCAACGCCTGACTTTCACACAGTATCATAGTGAGATGATGAATAAGAACGGTCCGAACATGCCACTCATGATGTTGGCTGCCAAAAAAAGTATTGTTTTGCCTGGCCCTCGGGACACAAGGACGGGATGCCAACCGTTCTGCCAACCCCATCACCTCTCGAGACTCACATCGAGGATGCCTTGAAGCCTTTTGACGACTTGCAAGTGCCTGGGATGGATCACATCAATCAAACCATGGAAACACAAGACGCGCGACAAGACGCAAGCAAGCCGAGTAACTTCGAGCAGGGCAGTGCATCACATGTCTTTGTGCTTCATGTTATTGGCGTCGCAAGCCCAGGCCTGCGACACAGTTGGCGGCATTTTTGTGGCCGTCCTGTGTGTCTTGTCTCTGGCCGCTCGGCCCACTCCAAAACACTGAGAAAGATTCCGCATCATCTCAGAATCATCTCGGCATTTGTGCCAAGGTTTTCATGCTGTTTTCACACGTACGTGCTGCAGACAGCCTCGCTGCGAGACTATATAGACGAAGTCAGTCACCCACTAGCAGAGTCAGACCACCCTGAGTCACTCAGCCCCCCTCGTCGAAGTCCGTCACCCTCCACACAGCCAGTAGTGGCGAGGGATGACTGACCTCAGGGCCCTGGGCGACGAGGATGGCGGGGAAATTGTATTACATCAATATCGTGCATCGTGATATCGCGTTTACTTCTGTCTGTATGTTGTTTTTTGGGGTTGGTTTCAGCGTTATTTACGGCTTCACCAGGTTTCTTTAGGGTTGGTTCAGGGTTGTTTCGGGGTGTATTACGGTCTATCTAGGGTTGGTGTTAGGGTTGGTTTATGGTTTCTGTAGGGTTTCGTCATGGGTTTATTTCGGGTCTTGGTTTGGGGTTTATTTAGCCTTGGCTTGGAGATTTTTAATTAAGATTTTTAAGGGCTTCTTTTAGGGTTGATGTAGGCTTTCGTCAGGATTTGTTTTGAGCAAGGTTGGTTTGGGGTTTGTTTAGGGTTGGTTTAATTAGGGTTTATTTAGGTTTGGTATGGTTTGGTTTGTTTAAGGTATATTTAGGCTTGGTTTTGGCATTCACTTGGTTTAGGTTCTATTTAGGGTTAGTTTCGGGTTAATGTAAGGTTGCGTTAAGGTTTGTTTTAGGGTCTATTTAGAATTGATTGGGCTTCGTTTGGGGTTCACTTAGGCTTGGTTTAGGGTTTATTTAGGTGTGGTTTACTGTAACATTTCGTCAGGGTTTGTGTGAGGCTTGGTTTAGGGCTTCTGTAAGGTTTGTTTTAGGGTTTATTTAGTTTTGGTTTGAGGTTTATGGCTGTTTGGTTTAGGGTTTCTCCAGGTTTGGTTTACGGTTGAATTATGTTTTCGCTTAGGGTATGTTCAGGCTTGGTTTAGGGTATATACGTGCATTTAGGCTTGGTTTAGTTTTGTCAGGGTTTGTTTTGGGGTCTATTTAGCGTTCACTTACATAGTGTTGGTTTGGGGTTTCTTTCGGGTTGCTTTAGGTTTTCTTGAGGGAATCTTTGTTGTTGACTTTCCGTTTTCCCAGGGGTTCCTTGATCCTTCCGGCTTGCAGGGGTGACCGGCTCTTTGTCTGTTTCTCTATCATGGTTTCCCTGCTTCCCCCTGCTGGTGTGCAATCGTGAATGCTTCTGTCGTGCGACTGACTCGGGTGAGTGGCTCTGACGCCGACCGCCTCGCCGCCTTCTACAGCATGTGGGTTGAAGATCCAGCAAAGTACTACAGGTTTCCCTTCACAGCCCCCAAACTCTTGAGTCTTCATGCTTGTGCAATTTATGCGCAATTTTGAGGCAGTGTGCTTGTTTGGCTACCGTATCTACAAGGTCCGGTGTGCCATTACTGCATCAGCATAAATCTTGAAATTTTAGCACTATCTGATACTATCTGCCCACATCTGCCTGGATCTGACCAAATCAGTCAAGATTGCTTGACGGTTAGTATCACATGGTTGAATCTTGCAACTTTGATTTATGCGGCGTCGGCCATACAAGCCAGCCATACTGTGATCACACGCTTTTACATCCATAGTACCTCAGCCCCAGCTTCACTTCACGCAATCCACGCTCAAAATTTGCACAAACTGGTCCGCTCTGAACATCTGCAGTTTGCTTTTGTGGTCTTTGCCTTCCTGGTCGGTTTTGGAATCGAAGCCGCTGTTGGCTCTGCTTGGCTGGCCAGCAACCCTGAGCCAAACGGCGTGACAGAGAAGGCCGGTTTTGTGCTCCGTCGATATCAGTTGTTTTATTCTTCAGAAGTTTTTCTAGGAAGAAAAGGGCATAAAAGGGCTACAGTACTAGAGAACATGTATGAACATGTTTGGTCCTGCAAATGCTACGGTACAAGTCTTGCTATCGCAGCGGTGTCCCTTTCAGGTGATCATTCTGGTGTGCTCCATCCTCTGGGGAACGCTTTTCCTTGTAGCTTTTCAAAATCATGCGTTTTATGTTTTATGTATTTTTATGACATGTTATGATAGTGATGACTCATGATGTGATCTGATGCTGCTAGCACGATCTGGTGCAGCGCGCTTCGTTGGATAATTTCCGTTTTATTTGTTGCCTTGTTTTGCTGCATGGATGAATCGAACATGGAGTGAACACTACCCTTTTGACATCTTTTGATGCGGTAGCCATCGGTAGCCTAGGTCCTCGCACAGCGATACCGTGACACCATTGAGCAGATTTTGGGCTTTGTCTTCGGCATTTGTCTTGGCCTTGTCTTCACCATCGCCGTGCTCTACATTCTGCAGAAGCCGCCTGGAACTTGCCAGAGTCAAAGTGCTGTAGTATGTAAAAGGATTGATGAAGCATATATGAAGCATGAGCATCTATGAGCATCTCAAAATTCAGTATCACTCATTTCACTTGCACACTGTTAGTATCTGTTAAAGTTACACAGTTATAATCAGTTATAGTTATATACATTTGCCATCATTTGCCGTATTTTTCTGCACCATTGCCGGTATGTCTTCATTGATGATAAAGAAACAGAACACATGAACAAGAATCACATAGATGAACTTGCATCACTCGCCACAGGGCTTGACACTATCTTCCGAACCACTTGTATTGATTAAAGAGCCAAAATCAATGGGAGGTGGTGCGATGTAGCAATGTCTGAGCACAAGGGCGACAAGGGGATAGGGGACATGTTTACCCATTGGATCCCATTGTTTACCCATTGGTCTATTGAGTCTATTGGTTACCCTTGCCATCCACCAAGGCCATTGGACTCAGCCCTGGGTTCTCAGTACCAGGGCTGGGAGAACTTCGCAGGCTGCGCATGACTGGGCCATACTGGGCCGAATCTGATTGATCGTGAAATATTGTGAATATTATTCTGAATATTCGTGAATGGCTATTTCGAACCTTCTCTATGACATTCTAGGATCAAATAACGTACTGTATATCACTGTATCATGTTTATCCCATACCTTGTCCTAGAACATCATCGAAGCATGCTGGCCTTTTTTTGATTGATTCTCGGGCGAGGCATCACGCTTGGCGTCCCAATTGCTCTTTTGGCCGGCTACATCTGCAGGATATTCTCGTCAGTTCGTTTGAGCATGTTGCCTCGATGTTTTTTTTTTGCCGGATTTTGACTCACTGCTGCTTCAATTGTTTGAGAGCGAAACCACCTAATCTATTCGGTGTATCCCTTCCCTGTGGCGCGGTATTGGTGTATTTCCGAGCCGTTTTCTCTTCATGTTTTCCTAAACGGTCCTCAGCAGTTCAGCAGCGATTCGGATGATTTGGCGCCAGGAATTGGGTCATGATTCTGGTCATGGCGGTGACCGCATTGGTTGGAGCGGCTGCTGCTTGGCGCTGGGGCAGGGCATTGATCGGATGCACGGAGCAGGCCAGGCAACCAGGTGGTGGAGCCTGACTCAACAGGTAGTTTGATCACTATGATCATCTATGATCACATTATCATTCATCAACTGCTCATTGCACATTTATTGTAAGATGATGCAAAATCATCGTTATCATTCATCATTGATTGATCATTGTATATCATTTTCTCCAATCTTTGATTGCAATTCGTCATATAATTTGTCTATGCATTGCTAATCTAACTCCGGACATCTCCGGACAGGGCAGGAGCTGCCCGGCATGCCCCCCGCTGCATCCTGTGTAGGCAGACTCGAGCATTTTGGACAACCACTTTGTCAATTTGGTGATCTTCGTAGGCCGAGTCAAAGGAGCGTAACGATGCGTAACGAATCATGGATGTTTTCCTTGACCCATTCTCAGAGTTTAAGGCACTGTGTTGATCTCTGTCGTCGTGTAGCGCTGGCTTGAAGATTCATTGAAGATATTCACTTTTTTCAGGGGCTTGTTCCGAACCATTACCAACAACAGGATTTCACTTCACTGTTTGGCAGGCCTGGCATTGGTCGGCTTGGCCGTGCAGTTCTGCTTCCGACCCAAAAAATCACCCACCAAGGCAGCTCCCCCAAGCACCTTGGGCTTTGGTGGGGCTGGCTGTTCGCAGTTTTTCTTGCAGGGCTAGGATGGCTAGTTTCCGGGAAAGTCCGTAACAAAAGATGTGCATGAGGTTGCATGAGCATATCTGCCACATATGCAGCACACGCATGCACATGCTGTTTGCAACATGAAACATCCATTACATTCCATTACATATATTACATTTCCAGCACTTAGACTTCACAATTAGTCCAATTCCAGTGAAACAAATTGAGCGGGGTGCTGGCGTCAAAAAGGCAGTGTACATGAAGAAGAAGAAGCCGAGCGTGTCGAGCCACAGGGGCCATAAGAGTCTGCAGCTTGCTGGCCTGCGAAGACTTGGCCTAAGAGGTGCAGCTCTGCAACTGCTGCAGTCAAAGCAACACATAGCAACACATAGCACCCAGATACACCCAGGATCACCCAGGAAAAGGATGGCACGGGCTCCAGGCTGCCAGATCTCCAAACACTATCTGATATCTCTACTCGACCTTAAACATTCTATACATTCTATACATTTTCTATACATTCTTGAATCTTATCATGCCCTTTCTCAGACTTCTCGGATCTAGATAACTAATTTCAAACTCCCACAACGCTTGGGGGAGGGCTAATGGTGGTACCATGTAGGAAAAATCTTGCGGCCTTCCCAAACCAGAAGAGGTTCAGGCTTAAGTCCCTTATCAGGCGGAGTCTCGCACAATCGATACTGCTTCCTGACAGACTTTGATGTCCACTTAGGTGTTCGATTTCAAATTGTCACTCCATGATTCTGATTATCATTGCGCCCCTCTTTGCTCAGTGCTAGTTGCGCAACCCAATCTTCCCCTGGCAGGCGAGCTATTTCACATGCAGATTTGCTGGGACGCATCGTATAGGGATCCCACGTACAGAAGTTGCTGGGAGACGTACAGAAGTTAGGAGATAAATTTGCAGAGCTCTGCCAGTAAAGAAGTGTTCTGACCTTGAGCCCCTTCAGGAATGGAGGCTCTCAGGGCAACCGTGTAGGCAGGTTCTGTTTTTGGCATAATTTGCCCGCGGACTGCAACAGTGCAGCCATTTGCTTGGACTCAGAAGAAGTTCCAAGCATTCCCGACATGCGATCGCTTTTAGATCGATCTGCATCCTTTGCATCCAGTTTTTGGCAAGTTTGCAGAAGTAAATGCGCTGTACTTGAATTCATGAATTACTTTGATGTTCTTGTGTTGAAGAAAGGTTTCATGTCTTCGAAGAGAGGGTTGCAAGCATTGAAAGAATCTTCAAAACATATTTCAAGAGGCAAGTTGTGTTCAGCTAGTTGTGAGGGAATGAAATTGGCATAGATTGCCGCTCTCGCATTCCTACTTTGGGAATTGAACCATGTAGCGGAATTGTTGCTTCCCCTTCAAGGCGAGTCAGGTTTTGTCAGCTTCAAGGTTGATGAGTTTACATTTCGCGAGCTGTTCTTGCCCTTCTCATTGCTTGAGCTTGAGCTCCATTGCATGTTCACTTCCAGGGTTTTGGATTTCGGGTCATTTGTGCTAGCCATGTGCTTTCCACAGTGCCGATTGCTCTCGACCCGCACCGAATCTTATAGAATGTCAACGATGCTTGGCTCAAAGAGCGGTTATTGTTTTTTTTGTTTGATGCCTGCTTGTTCGCAACATCACTGGACTAAGACAACAAGCTAAAGTGAGTACGTGCCTAAGATGATTTCCAGAGATGTGCCATTATATGAGGGGGTGGCAAGACCTCATTTGCTTTTTCACTCCAAGGGCAACCTACTACAGCAAGGTTATGTTTGCTCCAGAAATAACATGGCTGCTGAAGCCTTTAAAGGGGAACAGAACCGTGGCCAGGTAGCACTGGCCTTTACACAAAGGCAGTGCTCACCTTTCGACAATAGCCCAGGCAAGCTGAAGCTTTGGGAGCGGCTTTGGCGGCTCCGCTCTCTTGTGAAGCTTCGAGGGTTGCAAGATGTTGCAAGGCTGCAAGAATTGGCGGCCGTAGATTCATCGGAAATTTATGGAAATGGCATGAATGAAATGGCCAGAAATAGTCAGAAACCTGGACAGTGCTCACTTAAGAAACAACGATAGTTTGACAGGGACGTCGCTGCTTCTTAATTTTTCATTCAAAATCACATGGTGAAACAGGGGTACGAGTTCTTCGCACCCAAGGCTCTTGTTGCATCCAATGTTGTTTCTGAAGCCTATTGTTTCCGCCATTGTCTAGTATTGTCTAGTGGCGGTAGATGGCGGTAGGCACGATAGCCTCATAATTACTTTGAATCCTTTCGTTTGAGTCATGTCATGTTTTTCAATGCTTTTCATTTCAAAAAAAGCCTCATCAGGGGGGTCAGATTGAACACCGACACATCAGTGGTTAGTGAGCTTCACGCCTGTGAGTCTGGCTCGAGCTAGTTCTTGGTGTACAGACATGGCTGCGCCCGATGAGCTTGTGGCGTTGAATGACCGCTTAGAAGGGAGCAAGGAGGCTCGTGGTGTTCGTGGTGGTTTGGGACGTGTCAAGGGGTCCCAGCAAGGGCCTTGGGGCCAGGGATTCTTCGCAGCAGCCGGAGCCAAATGGACACCTGCTGGGGAAGACCCTTTGTACCGTCGTTTCACTCGTGGCCCTGTTCTCGGGGCTGCCAATATGGAAGAAGCTGAAGCGCAAATCTGGAAAGCACATGCCGAAGCTGCTCTGCTTGAAGCTGGTGGCCAATTGACATGGCAAAACTTACGGGATCAGGTTGTAGAACGCCGCCGCCAAGACTTTGCAGAAGGAGATGTGCCAGACACTGCTCTGTGGCCATACTTGGCTCTTGCGCATGTCCCGAAGGAATGTCTTAGTGAGAAGGATGCCTTTGTTAGACTCAATGAGTCAAAGCGTGACTGACCTGACTTGTGCTTGGCAGGCATGGACACAACCACCAGCTTTGTCTCTACACGGAAGTGAAACGCACTTGAGCGCAAGCGTTGCATCTAAAAAGGTCTCAAATTGCAGGGTAAACAGGTTCGTGTGGATGCATTAGAGTCAACTTAGCCTACTCGATGAGGGGGGCGATGCTTTGGCTTGCTGCAAGAACCGAGGTTCCATGCGCCAAGTGATCTCTCACAGTGCTTGGCACAGGCTTGGGAAATGTGCCTTGTCAAACATTATCAGCTGTTGTCACATGTTTTCAGCATGTTCATCAGTGCTTGTGAGCCAATGGTGGTCACCAGTTCTCACAATTTCGATCATTTAGTCTCGAGGCATCGGAAGGTCCAATGTCCATTGAATCTCTCTCTCTATAATATATGCTATGCTATGTGTGTATGTGTGTGTAGATCCAGCATAGAACCGCACATTGACATTCACACGCGATCACACGCGTATGTTTATAATTATTAATCTTGTTTGGGGTGTCATGTTTGCCCAATCTCTCCCAGACACGGCTTCAGAATGCACGTGCAAGTGAGAATAACGAGATGCCGCTCCAAAGAGGCAGGGTAGGGCGGCCGTGCTTTCGCAAGGTGTTTTCTTGCGTTTTCTTACCATGTTCTTTCAATGTTCTTTCCATGCCAATGAAACTCAAATGTTGTGCCCAACCCGGTCCCAGTCTGACAGTACGATTCATTGTGTGGTTGTTCGCTATGTGGCTCAAAGGCTTGACCGGCCCAGCCCTTCCACCAACAAAGTGAAACAGGATGAAACAGGCTTAGGCGAAGACAAAGATGGAGTCGCAAGAAATTAAAGACGTACTGTGAAGCACCCGCACCCATTGAACTGGCCCGTTCAAGTGATTAGTGTTTGTATATGTTTGTATATTCTGGGTAGATGAACATCCAGGACCGAGAGAACACGGTATGATAATGATAAGTGCATTATTATTATTATTATTATTATTATATATATATATATAAAAGAGAATCGCGGAGGCACAGCTTGCAAGTGGAGGACAACTTCCCGCAAAACTCCGTAGTGATGGCATAATGGGCGTGTCTTGTAGCAACTGCGGTTGCAATGAGGAACCAAATGATGCAAAGATCCTGCAGACCGCAGCTGTTTGCAACACGACATGTGAGGACTCCCTGGATGACATGGTGGTTGAGAAAACAATCTCAACGAAGCAGCTGGAAGTCGAATTTGAACTGCCAGATGGCTCTGTCAGAGTGATCCGCTTTACTCGACGACCCCTTGGCTTGGACTTCAACAGGCACATGCCCATCACCATGAAACACGTGAGACCAGGTAGCCACGCTGACAACTTGGGAGTAGAGCAAGGCTGGCGGATTCGGTCTCTACATGGCTATGCTGTCACCCAACTTGCCTTCCAGGATGTCTACCGGGCCCTGAGGGAGTCATCGGAGCACCTGCAATAAGTTGTGCAACCGGCCCTCTGCAGGCCTCTCTATGTACACTATTGGGACATATTGGGACCTCAGATAAGATCTGAGCACGTTTCATATGTGAAATCATACACTGCAATCTGAAGCATTGCGCATCAACTCGGCAAAAACTGTTGCGCCATTTGAGTGGATCCGTCAGCACTGGGAGAGTACGAGGTGAATGACAAAGATGTGCAAGTCTAAGGAGTTGAACACAGAACATGGAGTGGGTAAAGAACGGTCGTGTGGGAGGTTATCTGGTTGTATCTTCCGTGGGCCGGCACGTTTGATGATATAACATGATATAACTGGGGTATAGGAATCATATTGATTATATTGATTGGTACCGGTGGTGAAACAAATCTCCAAACCACGTGCACTCACAGGACAGAACCGAATATGAACCGCATGATTTCTGTGTTGGATTCACTGTTATGATTGAACTAGGAGACTAGGTTAAAGGATGTTAAAGGCCGCAATGACTGGATGCAACTCCTCACCCTGACCCTGGCCACATGATAACACTGACATAACTCTCCCAGCTCCTTGATTAGATTGGTGGTCTAGGACCCTAGGATGACTGAGAAGAAGACAAGCAACGGCATCCTCCTTGGAATTATCTCTAGAAAATAGGATAAATAGGTAACCTGGGGGCACGATTCTATAGAGATGAGGTTGGTAGGCCAGTTTTTGCTATAGAATGGTACATGGATTGCGCCCATCCAGTTTGGGGAAAAAAACATATCCAAAGTGCCACCAAACTATTATGTGCATTTGTTTCCCATAGATGCATCGAGAAATCCAGATGGGTAATCCATGTCAGCACAAGGGGCATCCCTGGTGCAAGAGCGAGTGCGATTCTTCTTTGCCAGGTCTGCCAGGGTGCTGGAGCTGTTTGGTTTCACCTCATCATGCAGAACCTGGTCCTATGCTTCAGCTGATCTTGGAGTGCAAGACTGCTTTGGTGCAACTTGTCGGCAAACACTTTGAACAGAAACGTAGTGGGGGGCAGTGTAATAGCATCCGACTAGTTAAAGAAATAAACATGCCATATATGCCATGGACATGGATTGAGCAGATGTGTTTGTCCACCATTGGTGGGTGGGGTTCCCTTTCCCGCCAACCCAGGACATGAACGGAAAGTGCTTGTGAAAGCACAGCCACCACGCACACGCAAACGGCGGCCTGTGAGAGCTACCGGTGATTCTCGCCATATTTTCACTGGTTCTTGAGTGAATTTCCTTGCAAGAATTCATATGCCGTCGCTTTGACGGTTTGGCATTCTCGAGCTGGGGGCGTGTGAAGAAAGTGAGATGAGCGACCCTTTGCAAGCTGTGACTTCAGTCACGCCCACTGGCAAACCGAAGCGCAAAACCGAAGCGCAAAACCAATACCCTCACCCCCACCGCAATTGTACATGATTATCTGAGGCGCCTTTGATCATGGCCTACCTCCTGGTGGCAGAGGCCATGATTTCATTTTACCTCATTCACTGTCACAAATGTATACAAATGTTCACAATATAGTGAAGTATAGACTCGTACTATCTCGTACTATGCAGCATAATTTTGTAGCATGCTAGAATACTAGAGCAGTGTTTGGATATGTTTGGATCATAAGAGGGACCTGCTTACGCTATGCGGTGTTGCCCGCTTTTTTATCCAACCGGTTTCGTTTGTGGAGTGGAAGGCCAAGATCCCGATGGGCGATGAAGATGCCTACACCTACTCTGGCGTTGCTGGATTCTCATTCGGCTCGTTACATGGTGGGTATAAAAACATATAAAAACACTATTGAGCAACTGGAGTTAGCTGATAGGTGCAACACGGTGCAGTTGAGGGTTGAAGATGAGGTAAGGATTGTAAGCCATTGGTAAGAACCGTGAATCAGACGTGGCTCAAAGGCCATGCAGCTTGTTGATGAGCTCAACGAGGCTTTGATGAAAGTTCACCATGGCTCACCTTTCATGAAGCACGGGATAATTCTTGGCACTTATTTTGAGATATTTCGGGTATTTTCGGGTAATTCACGTGAATGGCAGCGGGTAGTTAGGGTGGCATCATGTCGTATCATGTCGTATCATCCACCCAATGTATCCAGTCTATCTCATCCCATACATGATTTCTGTGTGTTCATTGATTTCGATACACACACATGATATATTAAATATGCATAGTGAGGCACACACACATACTAACACACACACACAAAAAAAAAAAAATCATTCGCGCATACACCATACACAGATACGTACAAGCGATGGATATTGTATACTACTCCAATGCGCAATTGTCTGGTGTGCGGCGCGCTGCGACTTATCTGAATCTTCGCGACATGTGCTGTGCGGCAAATTGTAGCTGAAATGACTGGCAGTTGGTGAAACCAATCCTAGCAGCCTGGCTCTCAGATGGGAGTTCAATCTTCCAGTAAGAAGGAAAGATTTGACACAAACCATTCTCACAGCTTGAGAATGCTATAAAGTCTATAAAGACGGCACACAATGCTTGTCGCACATTGTCGGGTTCTTCCAACCACCTAGGAGACCTCTGTGTGGCCATATCGAGAGGCTTTTGTCTGTGCCATTTTCATGTTGTTTCATGACTGTTTATTTGGACCTCCTGATGCTGGTTTGGTAATCAAGTCGAATCAAGCCGACGAATCAAGCCGACTCAACATTGGCAGTCAGTGTCTTACTGATTTTACTGCATTCAATATCATTCAATTGCCTTTAGCCGCTATCTTGTTTCGAAGGCTATTGCGCGCCTCCAGGCCACTGAAAGTGCCACATTGGAGGCCCAGCAACAGCTGGGTGTAGATACATGATGATGCATGCATGAAAGGGCATTAGATAGACCGAATATGATTGAATATGCACAGTCCAGTTCTGTCACATATGGATGTCTACCGCCAATTCCTATGTGAAATTTCATAATTCAATATCATGAATTATGTCCAGGACAGGAATATGTCCTGACTTGTCCAGCGCGAGTTCGAAAACCTACAATGAGAGAAAGAATCGGAAAGAGATCCTTCCGACCACCTGGGTTTCGGTGAAGTGGACTTCTTTCTGAGATGCGTTTCTTGCCGGTTATGTCTGAGAGGCACAAAAAACTTTTCCTTCTCTTCTCGGAGGTGCACGCGGTGTCCTGCCCTTGGAAGTTAAAGATAGGTGCAAACTGCAGGCAAAACATCAAAAAACCAACAGGTGTAGCGGAAGAACGAAATGGTGAATAAACTTCGAGTTGCAGCAAGAAAACTGATTCAGAGCATCTGAAGGCAATCTCACTAGAGTTCATAGTGGTTCACTGCAAAGAGCCCCTGGATTGGGTGGAGGCAGAGCCGACATATTTGTATAATCTTGCATTCTGCTGTTGCACTATGTAGATCTATGTAGATCTAGTGGATCTGGTTGTTGACCGTTGAACAAAAGCTTGTAGAAGTTTGTTCAATCCACGAGCTTGGAGGCAGATCTTCTCGGGATCGCTCCTGCTGGTCCACACCTTTGGCTGTTGAAACTGGCGATGACAGAGCTTGAATGATGATAATGATGGCATGAGTGCAAAGCACCCTGGAACCACAGTTCTTCAATTTCACACAATCCACATCAGAGCACCTTGATTATCTTGATTGATGGATCCACCGTTTGCTCAAAGCCTCAAGCCTATGAACGACATAAGCGAGGCTCCCAGCTGACTTTTTATGAGAAATGCCGACTCCTAAGAGCCTGCTCACAGACTGCTGCTGACTCTACCCAGATCTATCCAGCAATCCTTTTGGAGGAACCGTCGGAAATTGGATCTTACGCTGAGGTTCAGAAGAGCCAACATTTAGCAGCCAGCCCGGCCGTTTGATCGCCAGGGGGTGACTTCTTGCAAGACTGGTGGTGATCAGTGCAGGTGCCGTGATGCAGCACTTCTCCGCTGTGTCCATCAGATCCTGCATCTTGGCAGAAGCTAATTATTGTTGTCGATGTTCACGAGAATGACGCAGACCTGCTGAGCTCCTGTCATAACACCTTTGGTTTGCAGCGCGCACTTGCCAATCCAGAAGCAAGACTAAACTGCAGAACGCGGTCGCAATTGACACGGAGATGTACAAACCTTTAGAAGGGCATAGCAATATTAGATAATACATATGATAATATGAGTAACGATCAGACGAGTCTTTCTTGGGATGATCTAAAGTTGCTACGGTCCATCCAGATATGTCCAGATGAGATATCTAAGGCCGGGATCCTGTGAATGGCCCTCGAGGTGACGAGTGCCTCGGGTACTTGCTGGGAGCCCGAGCTGCACGAGCTGCACGAGCTGTGGCACTGTTGAAACGTGTTGAAAACAGTTGGCATGGGACCAAACAGGACATTCAGAGGACATTGGATATTTGCTGAGACAAAGAGCTGTGGCTTTTCCAATCGGCTTTCCCAAGGGCCCACATTGTCACAAATTACTGGAACCTGGCCACCTTCACGGTCTTTTTGCAGGCGACCCCTTGCACTTCTAGTACAGCACCATTGTAGAGCATAAAATTGGCATAAAACTGCAGCAATATGCAAAACTCTGCAAAACAGTTTGACACTTGCAACGCTGTGCACGGAAAGGCCGACCCACACGACCACTTGCACTTTTCGTGACCGAACCAAAGAGTGCTGAGGTTTTGGGTATGATCTCACGTTAATAGATTTGTAATGATTTATATAATTATATATATATAATATGATATGAATTGATATATAATAGTTTTCACTAGTCACTAATCGGGAATCACGCAGGTACTTGCACAATGTTGTAAAGATGATTGCGGCCGCCACCTATGTTGAAACCTCAGCATATACAGTCCTATATGTCCTATAACTACTGTGCTTGGTGATGCCTGCTGATTTCAAGTGTCGTTGTATTGGCTTCTGATTGTTGAGAACAGTGAATGGGCTCAAGATCAAAGCTACAAATCTTGTAGAGAAGACATGTGGAGCAGCCGGCAGCTGTGCAGCATTGCAGGCTCAAAGTGCCAAGGCGTTTGACGACAACAAAGTGCAGTCAGAAATCCACGGCTCCACCTTGTGAGACGTGAGAAAATGACGCACACCACACCTTGTGTCACCAGCCTGCAGGGCATAGCTGAGCCAATCTCAGTGCGACTGCATGGGCAGCTCATCGCATCAAACATCAGCTAGCTGGACATCAGCTTTACAGGTATTTTCAGAGGCGCGAGACCTTTCCCAGCAATCTGCCACAAAATGGCACACTGAGATTTTTACAAGCAACACAGTCCTGAAAACTTGTGACAGATCTCAGCAGTGGCAGCAAGCAAGCGCAGTATGTGCTGCAGCTGTGGCAGAGACCTTGAGAGCAGATGTGGCGACGTGCAGCTCGGTGATTTGTGCTGCAGGACGGGGAAAGTTGTGGCAGGAAGCCTTTGCCTGGCTATTCCACTTTTGTTCTGCAGCTCTGGAGATCAACGAGATTGTTTACAATTCGCTTCTGACTGTAAATCCAGCAGATGCTTCATCAAGATGGAGATCATCCCTGTGCATCTTGGATGTTTTGAAGGTACAGCTTCGCAAGGACGTAGTATCATTCAACACACTAATTACCGCCTGTGATCGATCTAAAGATTGGAGCAAGGCGTTGATTGTTTTCAGGCACTGCCAGCAGGATTCAGTGGAGACGACGACAGTCTCCCTAGGAGCATCGATCTCTGCATGTCAAAGATCTACACAGTGGCAGAAGGCACTGGACATCAGCATGCAGAGGGGGAAGTGTGTGATGAGCAATGTGCTGCGCAACTCCCTCATCAGTGCTTGTACAACGGCAGGCGCCTGGCAGCATGCAATGACTTTGGCAGCGGGTGATGCAGGTTATGCGCGGCAGAATTTGCGATTTGACCATTTCACTATGAACACACTGATGTGTGGGCCTGGACGGCCTGGAGTGCAATGGCGAAGTGCCGTGCAGATGGCAGATAGGATGAGACTTCCTTGGGATTTGGTCACATACAATTCGGCATTCCAGGTACATTGTGACAGCGGCGAGTGGGAGCCTTCTTTTCAGTTGGTGCAGGAACTGAACAAGGGCAATTTGCGGCCCAACACTCTGACAGTTTCAAGTTTAATGTCTTCGTGCGGTCAGTTTCAACAATGGCAAGCTTCGTATGGCTTTTGTACTCAGATGATAGGTCTAAAGCTTGAAGCCAACATTGTTTTCTGCAATGCCATGATGAGTGCCAATGAGAAGCGGAGCAGATGGACAACAGCGCTGGAATTGCAGCAGAACACTCAGGATCTTGGAATTCGTCTTAGTGTGGTATCCTTTGGTTCTATCATCAATGCTTGTGAGAAAGAAAGGCGCTGGACTCTTGCGCTGGCTTTGGTGAATGTCCTTCAAGGAAAGAATTTGGAGTTTCTTTGTCCTGACCAGTTAGGTTCTTTGGAAATGTCTGGGTTTCATCTGGATTCTTTGGGAGCAGTCTGTATGATTGAGCCTTTTCGGACGGGAGTGACTACACCATTCCTGATAAATCATGTAGCAACCCCCTACTGTATAATTACATTTGTATACCTAGTCAATGGCAGCCCCCTCTCTTCGTGTCATTATCATGGATGGTCTCTTCATCATCTCATGTTTCCACGCTAGGTTGAATCAGATCACATCAAGCTCCTTATTGAGGGTTCTTGGCAGCTGCGGAAAGTGGTTCGACGCTAGCGCGTTGCTTCAGCAGCTGCAGAGCTGTGCATCGAAGATGGACCCCTTTAGCTTCACTGCTACCTCGCATGCTTGTGTGGAGGCTGCTCAGTGGATACAGACCTTGAACTTGTTGGATGTGGCTACATGCAGCGAGGGTTTCCAGGTCAGCCTGGGGAACATTGCCATCAGTGCCAGTGGAGAGGCAGAAGAATGGCAGGAGGCCATTCAGCTTTTCTCGACCTCTGTGGCAAGATCGGTGCAAAAAACAATGGTTACCCACAACGCTGCCGCCAGTGCCTTCGCACAAAGTGTCCAATGGTGGAGAGCTCTGGGGCTCCTGGCTCAACTGGGAGAGTTCGCCAATGGCAATGACATCACCTTCACTGCAGTTATCAATGCGTGCGAAAAAGCCCAGGTAGGTGAGACGACATGAGACGACATGAGACGACTATGTCAAGTATGCGGACCCGAGGTCCTTACACTTCCGGAAGTGCTCCAGGCATTTAGGATCAAGTTGCACTTTACTTCCTTGGACTGGCCCTCCTAGGGGGGGCTTAGAGAGAACAAGGGAACTTCATCAGCTTGAGATGTTTTCACTTCTCAAGGGACAGAAGTCACAGCAGGCACAACATAAATCTATCTGGAGCAAGATTGGTCAAGGTGTCGACGCTACTGATCGCAGTTTGCCCCGTCAAGATCCTTATTAGCCGGTCTGATAGAAAGAATGAACGGAAAGCGAAGAGGCAGTGGGAAAAGCAGGTTTCAAACTTGACCGGGTGATTGGTCAAAAATGGAACAACACGGAACAACTATCAGAGTTGTACTGCATTTGTATCCCAACTTATTGCAAAAGTGGAATCCCGTTCCGAATTCTGCTGCTAGTCTATGATGAATGCTACGTGCTGTTGTCAAGGCTTCTTCTGGCAATAACTGCTGTGGATTGATTTTCATCAGTCACATCGAAGGGTTCCCTCTCAGGGAAACAGTATGTAGATATATGTAGATTATATTAATAATATATATCCAGCATCTTCCATTGATACATAAATTTTTGGCAAACAGGTCATTCGATACAGAAATTCAATCTCGATACAGAAATTCAAGTTTGTAGCGCAAATCTTGGTTTCGAGCGTTTTTCTGAATTTCGAGCGTTTTTTATTTTATTGTATATGATTGATATATAATACATGTTTAATATATATCACCCATCTTAAGCACATAATGCCATGGAATTTGGGGTCAACATATAGCATGTGAAACCTCAAGCATCCCTTAAGCCATTTTGGCTGTGAACCTTTTGGGTGATCCCTCCACCTGGTGTGCCTCTGGTGCGCCCTGTGTATGCAGTTGTGCATGCCACCAGGTCAAAGGCTTGGTCATAATACCTGGGTTCCAGGTACGGTGCATCGCCTTTATTGAAGTTGGGGCCCATTGAGGTGCCAACCCCCTTGTCTCTAGAGCCAACTGGAAAGTAGAAGCACTCGGGGTTATCAATGTTGGTGAGTTGGCATATACGGTACTGCAGTCATTTGCAGGTTGATCAAGTTGGGCCTAGGGCCTAGAATAGTTCTGCCATGCCGAGCATGAGCTTAGCATCCGGGGTGGCGGACATGTGGTCAAAGAGTGACACCCTTTTGGCCAGGGCTGGAAAGGGTTACATGGTGCTAACCCCAAATGATCACATTGGCCGGGAAGACCTGATTACCAATGAGGATGTTGTGATCCCAGTCTTGAAGCACTTGGGCATGAGAACTACGGTTGATACCATCCATGAACATGTGGAGCTCTTCATGCACTGGGCCCGCCCGAGGGGAAAACCAAACATCAAACGTCCCTTGGCTTAGTAATATCAAGATTAATTTAAAGTTGTCTTGAATGATCTGTTCCCCAGTTTTTTTTTTAAAAAATATGGGTTAACCCATCTAAGGAATATGGTCAGCCCAAACCATGCCCAATGCATCCTCTGTCTAGCCACTTCAGGTGGGCTTATCCGCACAGAGGCTTGGAAGATCAGGCGCCTGGTGACGACTTTTAGCCGGTATGCCAAAAGGGGACACTACCCTCGAGAAGCAGCAATTCGCCGTATATATACGGAGTCAGAGGTCCCTTTGCCATCTGCCCCATGTCCCTAGGTTGCAAAACACATATTATTTGCATATAATATTATTGTATATCATACAACACATGTTATATGTGCATATATTGCATATATGGCAATAGATCTGGTTGCTTTAAAAAAATAGGGATTTCCTTCAAAAGGTCCTTTACCATCTCCTAGGTTCCAGGGATGCTTCACCGTCTTCTTCCAGGGATGATGGAGAGGGAGATGAAAGCAGCGTTGAAACTACAGTGGCTTGGCCCCAACCAACAAATCCCAATTGAACCCTTGCTCCATGATGCTGAAAAATGGTAATCAGTGCATTTAGTATCAATTTGGGGCCACCTAACTCAACCCAACCCTCTAAGGATGAGGAGGTTGAGCTGGTTGAGCCCAAAGAGGAGCCAGCTCGAGACAACCGATCTCCTGTCCCCAGCCCTGGAGGTAGGGCTAACCCATGAAGATCTTGATTTTTCATTAGCATACAGGTGATATAGACATCAAAAATAATATAATATGCTAAGCTCTCCTATTGTATTCCCACCAAGCCTTTCTTCCACCCCATCCCACCTTACTCAATGCCATGTTGCCATACTTATGCAGCGCAGGTGTGTCGGCAGCTGCTGAGAAGATTGCCAACCTGTCGATTGCTTCGGCGCCAGCTTCTACAGTGGTGACACCATGCCCGTCCCCACGAGGAATCTTGCTTGCATCATAGTTCTGGCCAGGTGATACTTTCACTTCACTCCCTAAACAAATATATTTGTTAACTCTTTGGTGGGCCCAGGAAACAAGATGGATTTGCCCAGCACAGAGAAAGTGTACAAGCATGACATCCATACTTCAGAGAACACCTTTGAATGCAAAACCTGTGGGGCCATGGCTGCACGCTTGGACCTCATCCAGTCGCAGCCCTGCTCGAAGCGTGGCCCTGTTCTGGAGCCTGGCAAGTTGCAATTTGGGGTGGTGGACCTGAAAGGTGACCTTTCATCCAAGTTGATCTTGTTTACCCCGAAATGGTTGGAACAAGTTGAATACCTGATGTGCCAGATGCCTGAGCATACTGCCTGGGAGATTTCCACCCAAACAGGGAAAAAATGAGACTCGACGTTGAAGATGGTGAGCTGTTCGCTAATACCATCCCGGATCCCGATGACTTTCCAGTACAACTTCCCCCCGTTTCCAAAGAGACCCTGCTGGAAGAAGAGTTAGATCAACTCAGACTTGAGGAGGAAATGCTTTCTGAAATGATTCAACTTGAGAAGTTGGAAGAGGAAATGAAAGCTTCCAGTGTCAACTCGTCCATCCCTGCTTCAAGTGCTGTTGCACCTTCAGCAATGTTGGGTAACTTGGTCAATTTTGGGATATCTTTTATGAACCCCACATATATTTTATAGTTGATAACACATACTGAATCTTAAGTGCCATATTATATATAACAACATAATATGACTAACCTCACCTAGGTATGAAGAATGTCGACAATCTTGAGACGCTTCCCCATGGAGATCAGCTGGATGAGGGTGCTATCTTTGCTGAATCCCAGGACCACCCAAACCTTGTTGATCATATTAACCATACGATATTGTTAGCATATTTGCTATCTCATATGTGTTGATGAGCACTTACTACATCCTCTTCCGGAATTGACAATCATCTCTTCCCCATGGCTCTCCACTGCCATCCTTTCAGGAGATCAGCCCGGAGACCCCCAAAAGATTTGCTGACATGGTTGTTGAGGGTGCCACCACTCTTCAGCTCCTCCCGCAAAGCCCACCTCCTGTTGGAGTTGAGCCCACCAAAGAGGAGCCTGCCAAAGAGGAGCCTCAGGCGGACCCGGCAGTGGTGCGTCATCTGATGAGCATGGGTTTCAGCTCATCAGAGGCGGAGGCAAAATGCCTTTCAGATCCCAATGCCAAAGAGGTACTCTATCATGGTCTCCCCAATTGTGCAGGGGCTGATTCAAAAGCTGATGCCCCAGTTCCCTTGAAGGCGGAGGTTCCAGAGGAACATGAAGGAGTAGACTGGCCAGAAGATCTGACAAAGGATAAGGACAGCACAGAGAGATCAGACGTGAAGGAAAAGGGTGAAGTTGAGGAAAGAAAGGTGGGAGATGAAGAGATGTGTCGGCCCGGGGCACTGGACAGGTTCCCTGTTCTTTCGCCTCAAGATCAAGTCAAGAACATGAATCAAGGAAGATCCAAGGGTCGGGGGCGAGGCAGAGGTAAGGGAAGAGGCCGAGGTAGAAAGCAAGCAGCTACCAGTGATGACAGTGGTGAGTCAGGACCTGAAGATCTAGATGCTGAGGATGAGGAAGTCCCCACCAAGTCTGAGAAAGAAAAGTCAACCCGCAGCCGCACACCTGCAAAAGCAAAAACCACCAAGGTGCCCAAGACTGCAGAGACCGAGAAGAAAGAGTCGCGCAGAGCAAGCAGAAAGAAAAAGACTGAACAGAAGACCAACAAGGATAAGGAGGCAGAGGTGAAGGAAGACACTGCAGAGGAAGACGAGACAATGGGAAAAGAAGGTGACCAGGAGAAGGACAACATGGAAAAGGAGAAAGGCAAGAGGAAGGCGGGGCAGGTGAAAGAGGTAGGTAGCAAGAAGAGAAGGAGCACACCAAAGACAGAAGAAACCAAAGATGATGCGAAGGTTGACTCCAAGAGGAAGAAGACAACTGAGGATTCCGAGATTCCCAAGACCAGGAAGAAGAAGACCACTGAGGATTCCGAGATTCCCAAGACCAGGAAGAAGAAGACCACTGAGGATTCCGAGATTCCCAAGACCAGGAAGAAGAAG
>Ga0126342_10003638_pt1 | contig 25648 bp, 21 predicted proteins | sample Cyp1metagenome_FD_92528 | JGI IMG/M metagenome (GOLD analysis project Ga0126342, IMG submission 92528) | Coral microbial communities from Lord Howe Island, Old Settlement Bay, Australia - Cyphastrea 1 metagenome | ecosystem: Host-associated > Invertebrates > Cnidaria > Coral ... | reverse complement strand
GTCGTCTTGCACTTCCTCACATATATGATGCTACGCTACTGTATGTCGTCTTGCACTTCCTCACATACATGATGCTACGCTACTGTATGTCGTCTTGCACTTCCTCACATATATGATGCTACGTTATTGTATGTCGTCTTGCACTTCCTTGATATGAGCCTGAAATAGAAACATGTATCTCACATGTATGATACTATATGAGCCTAAATAGAAACATTCAGAAACTTTTCTTTGAAAGACTTGTCTTCTGCTCGATAATACCACACACATTGTGTTGCAATGAAACCTTCTATACATTTGAAAATGATACCACTGCGTACAAGAAGAAATTCTCACATATAGTAGATTGTAATTCAATCTGGCATGCCCGTGTCCCTAATGTGTGCAGCCAAGGAGACCGCCGACAGAAACCAAAGCTCAAATTGTTGAGTCCAAGTTGCTGGATCGAATAGTTGGGAAAAGCACAACGGTGGTATATCCAGATGGAAATGTTGCTTGGGAATCGATGGCTGCAGAAAGAGGCTTTGGGGTTGAAGCTGTATCCCATCAAAGAAAACAATTCACACGCAAAATTGTTGAAAAGAAAAAATGGCACCTCTCTGGCAGGCACTCAGATTATAGACAGAGCATGGCGTTCACTGAAAAATGACTGGTGGCCGCAGCATGTGAAAGCGACTTCCAAAGTCGCAGGACATACCCTGATGTCAGACGACGTCAAAGCGATGGTGAACCAATGGGTCTTTAGACAAAGTCTAGGGCCTATCACCCCTATTGCCTTCTTAGAAGAGCTGAAACAACTTTTGAAACAATGAGGAAAAAAAGGCTGTGAAGTGCTGCTTCGCAGTAGTTTGGAACAATGCAAAATGAGGAACGTCAAAACACATTGATTTTTTTGCTGAAAATCCCATTTCGTGCCACGGCCGTCTATCAAGCGTGTACCTAGTTTCCTGTAAGTTGTCCACATTTTTTCGAAGTCCTGGGAATGAATTCAGTGAGAAATGATGGAAGAAACAGACAGCAGAGAGCCGTGTTGACTTACGCCTAGAAGAACCAGCATTGATCTCAAGAAAGATAACATGAACATGAATGAACGACATATCTCCAAAAAGCTGCGATCATGAACGACATATTAGAATATATTAGACATATTAAGACATACTAGTTTGTAAGGAAAAAACACATATGTCAAGTGCAAGAAATGCAGGTCTGGAACATCTCCAGACAAAATTGGCAAAGTCCAAGGCCTCCGAAATGTAGTACGGCCTGGACCTCGGTGAAGCCTCAGTTGGTTTATAAACTATAGATAACTATAAACATACCCTCTGGTAATTTAACATAGCTATGGACAATCAATGAAAATCAAATGGGAAAATCCACTATACATGGCCATTTTCAATAGCTATGTTAAATTACCAGAGGGTATCTACCACAAACCCATTGTTTAGTAGAGTTATGTTGAAAAAAACATACCAACTTCGCGTTTACGAAAACTGGGGGAACACCCTTGAGGGTTCGTGTCAAGTAACTTATCTTTAAGAAAGCGGAATGAGAAAAACCAAGTGGGACAACTACCATCATTATCCATGATTAATTATGATTATATAATTATGATTAATTATGATGAATTATGACATATTATGAATCTTGATGAATTTTCATGACCTCACGTCGTTTTACGTCACTGGAATGATGGTGATTCAGGGAATCAGCCCCATAGCTTGCCTGATTTCAGGCTATTTTCACGGTGGTGAATTATAATTCAACCAGACACAACGTATACAAAAGGGCTCCAAGCATTTCGTCTTATTCAGAGTCTTCTTTAGATTGTTTCAACCATTTGAACCTGTGGTTTGTTCCATTTTTGGATATGCCCTCCAGTGTCATCAAACATGGCTGGGGAATGTCCGAGCGAAATTTTCAAAGCCCATTAAAGCAGGGAATGATCGAACTCAACAGGGACTATCCCAGCTATGATTATTGACACCAGAGTCAGAGGGTGGATCTGTTTCTCTGAAGCTTTTCCATCCTTTTCCCCTCGCATCGCCCAGGTGAACACCCCCTCTATCCCGACTGGGCTCGGGCTGTCGGCAAGTGGCCGGCACCAACAAAGTGGCCATCTGAAGGCTGGAGCTTTGGAGGATGCTGCCATGAAACATGGGGAGATCTGTTTTTTTGGTCCCAAATTTTAATCCATGATATCCATGGGGATTCCATATGATCTATTTATATCATTTTATAATATTTTATATCTATTTGATCTAAACCTGAAGTATTAATGTTGATGATTTTTGATCAATATGAACCATAGATTTTCAAGTTGGTAGAGTGATTCCGCTGTTTCACATACAACGGGTGATTCTCAAGTATGGCCTGGCACAACCCTGCGCCGGGCTGATGCTGCAGTTCGAAGTTGCTGGAATTTTACGTTTGACATCCTGCCATGGTATACCTGGGTTTGTTTAAGGTGTTTTTTTGTTGTATCTTCCCCATAGAGAATCCACCATTTGGGGAATCTATAGGTCACGTTTTTTTGGGGGGGGACCCCTTCAGCAAATCCAAGTATACTGTGTAGATATGTGTAGAGCCCCCCGATGTTTCCCACATAGTTTGACCAACTTTGCAACTTTTCGGCATCTGTTTGGGTGTTGAACAGTACACTTCCATAGTGGCGAGCCTGTTCATCAAAGATGGATCGCTGGAAATAGACCATTGTAGATGATATTTCTGGGATTCCCCCAGCCCGCCACGTTGGATTCCGGGAGGCTACGATGATGATATAACAGGAGCTGCGTGTATTTTGTGATTACTTCCAGTACTTCCAATAGCCACCAGACTTGCCCAATTCTGCAAAGCTCATGGTCACTCACTGCGCATTGTTTTTCACTAGTCCACAGAGCAGGTTTGCAATTGTGGTACAGGGCAGGTTTGCAATTGTGGTACAATAGGTAAATATGCCCAAACATGGCGATTTTCCAGGATTTTCATGGATTTTTTGAGTGCGGATCCCGTAAATCAACTCGGTGAGGCTGCCGTCGGTTCAGCCATGCTGGCAGCTGGCTACGGAGTGCGCCAGAGGCCGACCTGGGAGATTGGTCCATTCATCATGTCATGTACATATGTTGTGTATACATATAATTATATATATATATATATATCATTATATATCATTATATATATATATAGATATCATGATATATCATGATATATCATAATATATCATAATATATATCTATAATAAATATGAATATGTATGATGTATACTTCATATTGTCTATTTATGAAGCAACCCCAAAGTTCGACCCTTCGCAGGCGCCGGACCTCTGCCTCCGCGTCGCTGGTGTAAGCCTTACCGGGCGCTTTTTGTTCCAGTGGGTCACCAATAAGCCTGGACAATATCATTCATTTGGCTTATGGGAAGTGATACATATTTGTGTATACATATACACAATTATTTATATATATATATACAAGATATATGTATATAAATATATATACAAGATATATATATATATATGGATTATAATATATTGTATATATATGTATATATATATATTGTATATATATTATTATGTTTATTATATTGTATATATTATATTATATATATTATATTATATATATTATATTATATATATATTATATTATATATATTATATTATATATATATTATATTATATATATTAATTATATATATATTAATTATATATATATATATATTAATTATATCCTATATATGATATATCTTATATATATATATAATATTATATATATATATATATTGTACATTTACATTCACCCAGGTTTCAAGTTCTCACCGTTTTCACCCCCTTCCCCCCTCCACACGGAGAGTTGGGCTGCCCAGTGACCTACTGACACATTTCTATGTTCTACATCTATATCGATATCTACCAATTATATATATATATATATATTGAAAGTTATATGTGTATATATACACATATACATATGTACATCTACATTTGTATCGGTATCTATCTACATACATATTCTCCTAATCATATTGACTATTATTTTGACAACGTGTCCCTAGGCCAGCGCCAGCTGCCTGGTGGGCATGCGAGAAAGTTCCACAGGCACAGCGCACTGCATGGCTTGCTTACAGATGTGCCGGATTAATAAACCATGGTTTGTGAAATTAGGGGGATTCTCTCAATGGTAACACCCCAGCCCAATCAAACAGCCTAGTGGTTTATTTTGAATTTCGGATGTAATTCTTAAAGGCCTAAACAACTTTGCACGATTTGCAATGTAAGGGTATTTCTGAGTGGATTTTTGCAACAAAAAACACACAAAAAATTGCAAGCCATTTTTTCCAGCTTTAAGCAGCATCCTGTATCTGTGTCAGGTGGCAGAGCTGGGCGAGTACAACGCCGTGGGCTGCAAACGGGGATTGTTGGCCTTCCCAACGTGGGAAAGAGCACCCTCTTCAACGCCTTGTGCGATACCGGGGAGGCCTTGCAGTGCTGTGATGGGACGTTTAAGGCGGAGTCTGCGAAAAAGTTTGTGTGCTACTAACAGTCCAAGCTTTTCCATATATTCTCACAGAGGTATACATGGATCATCATGGATCAAAGATGATCAAAGTGAGAGGGATCAGAGTGTCCTCTGTGTCAATGATTTCCGCGGCCACTTATGGCTCTATGCTGGTGCCAGGATGGCCCCGTCACCAGCATGGCGCACGTTCTCCCAATGGCCCATTCAGCCATAACTTGTCGATGATCATCACCATCAGCACTGGAGAAATCAAACGATGAATTAATTGATAATTCCAAATATAGAATATATACATGATGCCCACATCCGAGGTTTATATATATATATATATATTCGTAAAAATGATTATATTATACATATATATATATATCTACAGTATATATATATATATCTACAGTATACATGTATATATATATACATGGGGTTCCGAAAATAGGAGTACCCCAAATCATCCAAACTTAGACCATTTTAGTATTGAAACCCATGGTTTTGGGGATATATATGTTATATATATACATACATATATATTATACATATACATATATATATATATGTATATATATCTCTCTCTCTTAATGTTAGGACGGTATTTCAACATCCCAGCCCAGATTCACTGAAAAAACCACGTGGCGCGTGCACGGAGACATGACTTGGGGTCCAACAGATGCAGATCTCCCAGGCCTGGATATTTGGTGATAGAATGGTGATATCATTGGAATATAACGGCTATAGGCTTATCACTGGAATATATTTTTGTGATATTTGGGGTATGTATACCTCATTTTCAAACACACCCAAGTGATATATTAAAAATAAGAACACCAATATATCACTTGGGTGTGAAAATGAGGTCTACATACCCCAAATATCAGGGAAAATGATGATTAACCAGTGGATTTAGAGGTACCTAAGTTGTAGACATATTCTTCTAACGCTCGCGGTGGTGCTTTAAAAAACACATGTGCCCAAAAATCGAGTTTTGACATGGCTTAGCTACATGATGTGGTGATGTAATCAAGGCTGTTCTCCATCATCAACCCAAATTGACTCCTATTTTTGGGATGGGTTGAACAGGGGCCGAGACGGGGCGATATGGGCCATGGATCATGCCTTTCTCCAGCAGGAAGGGACCCAGAAGTGCATTCTGTTCGTGGATTTTTAGTGGTCACCCGTACCAGGACTTGGACCCCCCCAGCTATTTTCCCGCACTTGCAGACATATATGTGTAATTGTGTGTATATAATATAATATAATATGATATGATATGATATAATATAATATGATATATAATATAATGTAATGTAATGTAATGTAATATAATACCCATCAAGATCCAACAAGACAACCAGGTATAACATAGATGAAACATCATGAAACTGATATTTTTTATGCGGAAGGTGCAAGGGGACCTCAAGGGACCAGGGCAGATGTGAGCTGTGCAACTTAATATTAGTTGCCTTGAGGGTACATAGATGTATAGAATATTATAGAATTCCATTAATGATATTAGTGAAACTGCACTGTAGAGCAATGTTCTAACTATATGATTTGATACATGTATACATACTGTATATATGATATATATATATATATATACGTGTGTGTTGCACCTGTGTTAGATGACCCGGCGAACATAGACAGCTTCACATGTTGATTAGCTAATCGCCTTGCAGGAATCGATTGGGATCGCCTGGATGATCGATTGCTGCATGTGCTGGAAATAGGCAGAGATTGCAACTCGACGAAAAAAATTGGGACCGGAAAAACAGCGATGCATTGTCTTAGATCGCCATGCGGAAAAAAAAAAAAAAACATTTTTGGATACTTGACTCTACCATTCTTGATGGTTGAATTCGCATGATTTGTTGCTTCAACCCCACAAGTCTTTGGGTGCACCCAAGTCTAAGTCTTCTGGGTGCTTATGGCTCAGGGTGGCTGTTACTTTTCTTTTTTTCATCCGTTGATTGAAAGGTGAATTGATAACATTGACATTTCTGCTGATAATATGCCTAGGCCAGCAGTGCTCTTCATTGCTTCCATGCAAATTTCAATGTTGCACCTTTAATCCCAAAATCCTCCAAGTATCTCCAATCTCCAAGTATCTCCAAGTCCTGTAGTCCCAATTCTCGTCATTAAGCCTCCAAGTTTTAATTTATTTGCTGCTTCAAAGGTCAAAGTGCAAACGAAACATCAACTAATTTGTCTTGGAATATTCCAGTTGTGTTTTTCTCTTTACTTTATATGGTTGCTGCATATGGTACTATAATGTAATATCTAAGTCTTCTAAGTGTTTGGAATCTTTGACGTTTGCCGCTTAATATTATATATATACATGATTATACATGCAATTGTATGCATATGTACTCTTATATTCCCATATATCATCAAATATCTTTGCTGGTTCTTATCTAAACAGGTGTGGATGTGGAGTTGGTGCGCTGGGCGCTAGATCTTCCCCCAGAGGCGCCCCCATACAGGGATCGTTTGGATCTCGGGTCGGTGCCATTCAGTGCCCCAAAGCTGTTGCTAAGTTGTTTTATAAGTGGCTTAACTATGGTTTATGGTAGATATAACTATAGATAACTATGGTTCATGGGGTTTATAAACCAACTTGTAACTGGGGGGCCCCATCCTGTAAGTTTTATGGTGGATAAAACTGTATACCCTCTGGTAAACTCACATAGCTATGGAAAACGGTCATAGAAATAGTCGAATTACCTTCAACAAATGGTGATTTTCCATAGCTATCTTAGTTTACCAGAGGGGACACCACCTTGAGGGAAACCCTGCGAAACTTGGGGATATGACCCTGCGAAGCAGTGGGAGTTTTACCAAGCAAGATTGATGAGATACCCTCTGGTTTCATCTACGCTGGCTGGCAACATTTGCATTCTCTTCTAGGAAAATCGTGGAATGTCATTTGGGGGGTTACAGCAAGCCATGTTTGATGACAGGTGGCAACGCCGAGAAATAGCATGCAGCATCATTTCTGTGGATTCCTCAGTTTGCGAACTGGAAATACAGCATGACAAAAAAAGCAAATCAGATAAATCATAGAACGAAATACATGCATCATTATCATATATAATAATATATGATATGGACAGATATGAATCTAATGGGCCACCTAGCCATGTGACAATTTTGGCTCCTCCATTGCGACAGGTGGATCTGCATGGCCTCTTGCAGAGCCGAAAGCATGTCTGCGCCGGCAGTGGCTTGGAAAAACGACGAGGGCATGACTGGATGCTGAGATCCGATCAAGGCTGATGAAATATTGATATGATATGCAAAGATATATACTTGATATACGCTACACACACACTTATATATATATAACATATATATATATGACTTATAGGTACCCTAATAAAAGACACTAAGATAGATTGCTAAACCCATGGTTTGGCTGGGAAAATCATCTACTGTTGGTAGGCTGTTCATATCTATGTTTTGGTTTTTCTCGGGAGGGCAATCCATGAAAAATAATGAAACATATCTATTCCCACCAACATTGCATACCAAATATTGCATACCAGAAAGCCTGGTTCAATGGTCAATTGATTTATTTGAGGTGCCTTGTTGAGGGATCTTGTTTTTTTGCGGGATGGGGCAGCACGTGTGCTGATAATTCAATATAATTCATAAAGCCACCAGATGAATGATGAGTCGTCAACCCCTAAGCTGCGGTTTTCCCATTTAGATATGGCAAGGTCCAAGCCACTCTAGGCTTCAACAAAACCTGTGGGACCGATTGGAACTTTCTCTGCCCTGCAAGCAGAGCAGTTTCATGTACTTTTTTCAAAACTGTTCATCGCCAAAGTACAGTATTGACTTACCGTCGCTGGGACTGGCAGAACGCAGATATCTTAAAATATTTACTGCTTGCAATTTGGACCTTTGTCCAAATCCCAACTAGACTTGGTTCATCTTGATTCACGTTTCACATTTTCTTGGTGAACAGCTCTCCTTTTTTGGGAGTTGTTCAACCACCATTTCTTACAATCCGACAGGCAATCCGCGCACCGGGCTGGTGCGACCTTTGGGAGCTGGAGCCACAGGGAGCTTGGAGGATCATCCGGACCTAAAGGCGCTCAACGTTTTGATCTCGGCAGCTTGACATGACGCGGAAGGGGCGGAAGGGCGACTGCAGGAGGTTGAAGTTTACATGTTGCAGTCGCAGCCTGTTACTGCAATTTAATATAAGTGTAGATTATGGGTTTATTTGTTGGGCCAGTTTGCTGGAAGATGGATTTTTGATGATTTTTGGTTGGTGCAATGAGTGGTTGCTCATCCATTTTGTTATGATCTAATTTTATGTACTCCATTGTAATCTAACTTGCCAATCCTCCCAATGGACATGAACTTTATAAAGGGAAATCTAGGGTCAGTTGTGCCTACACACTTTTGAAATGTACTACTGTGTGAGTCGTTGACAAGGCAGGTGGCAACAGAACCACGAGTTGAATTCTCACCAGAAGGCAGCATTAACACAATATTCACATATTATTAACACATTATTAACACATTATTAACACATTATTAACACATTCTTAACACATTCTTAACACATTATTAACACATTATTAGCACATTATTAGCACATTATTAACATATTCTTAACACATTATTAGCACATTATTAACACATTCTTAACACATTCTTAACACATTATTAACACATTATTAACACATTATTAACACATTATTAACACATTCTTAACACATTCTTAACACATTATTAACCCATTATTAACACATTATTAACATATTAAACTATATATATATATATATTAACCAGGTCGTATCAGCAGAATTTCTCCGACGCCGTCCGACATCGCTGATCCGAGGATCTGCTGGATATTTATGTGGCCAACGGCAACAAACATGTTTCATACTGGCGCTTGGAGGAAGATCTACGATGGGACAGCGACTTGGTTTTTTCAATACCCCAGGAATACCCCGGGGTCGGTCCATTCACCTGCAAAAATTCGAAATTTCAAACATCAAAGCGTTGGAATGCCAAACCGTTGAACCACGTTTAACCGTTTAGGCATAGGCAGCGGACCATTTTAACATATATTTCACCAAACGTTTGAAACTCATCGAAGGAAGTTTGATTGGGTCCTGGATTCCGTTTCAACATGTTCGCTGCAAACCCCACGTTTGCCCGCATCGGATCCCGCATATCCTTTGACATGCTCAAATCCCTTCGTAGGGCTAGCCTTTTTTTTGCTTTCCAAAACCTAAAACCCAAAAACCCTAAAACCCTAAAACCTTAAAAACAAAAACCCTAAATTAAAACCCTGAATCCTAAAAACCTAGAGCCAAAATCGCTGCGTATAGCCAATGTTTTCATTCATCCTCGATGACTTAAGTATATGATATTCTTTGGGTGTGTTCTTTGGGTGTGGCCGAACTTGGGGTTTGGCGCCAACATGTTTTAAACTGTTCAACCGCGTCAACTTTTCGAGCTGGAAACAGATGTTCGTTGCCGGGAGACTGCATTGGGAATCCACCCAAAAACGTTGGTTGAAAACCAGCACATTTCAGCACGTTGATATTTATGCATTGTCTGCATTCAAATTTACACTCTTCAGTTAAAATAACTTTTATGGATCCGATCCAGGTGCCAGGCATCTGATTTGGAGCCGGTAGAAACGCTTATCCAGTGGGTTATATTATATATTATGTTGCTGATGAATTGGGACAACTGCACATGAGGTTGACTTTGTCCAGAAGGTCCATGTAAATATGGTCTAATATGGTATGAATATGTATGAATATGTAATGCTATATCTCTCTCTCTATATACAATATATATATAATTATATATTATATACAATTATATACATACACATATAAAATAAGATACCTACAAAATCCGCCAAATCTGTGTGATATTGCGACATTTTCAAGGGCAACTGCAGGTCAAAATGGCACCAAAATGATCGCTGTAATGACTCAGTGATGGGAATTGGATGTCTGCCCCTGACGCTGAAAACCGGCGGAGGTGACTCATATCAATGTTTGCGAGGACACTTTACGTTGCCCAGACTCCTAGCCTCTTGGCTATCATTTTGAGCCATGAAAGCTCCAGGGATCCCAGAAAAAAATCACTACAGCTGTATCCCGAAAAATAGCATGAAATCCAACCGGAAACCTGTTTTGCACCCTCTTTTTGGAAGAAATTAGGGTTCTTGTGCCTGGTGCCTTACCTCTTATTGCGAGCAAAACTGTATAACACATGAACAACGAACATGTTTGGATAGCCGCTAATCATAAGGCACAGCATTGCTGAGTAGGAACAAGATTTGTGGCTTGGGGTCAGGAATTTTCATGGATTTCATCATCAAACCAAATTTCGGAATAAGTTGGACACATTTGGAACCATTTGGGACCATTTGGGTTTGTCTGAACCTCCAAGTTTGGGAGCGCCAGGCGTGCTTCTCGCTCTTTGACCACAACTTTGCGGGCCAACAGTGCGCACTGAGCAAGCGCAACTATGCAGTTTGGGGGGCGGAACGATTCTTGGCATGGTGAAAACCCGGGGTACCTTCCATGAATCTAACATAGCTATGGAAAATGGATGAACATGGCCCATTTATAGATGATTCACATTGATTCACTTATTAAAAATTGTGATTTTCTGTAGCTATGTTAGACTACCAGAGGGTATTCAGATGGAATTGTATTCCGCTGGGAGATAATAATATATAATAATATCAACCGGGACCTTATTATGAGTGATGGTTGGTCAGGGGAAAGACCAGAGACCCCTTTGCCGGTTTACTTCCAGGTTGAAATTTACTATAATTTGCCCAGCTACATTACATTACCATCTGCTACTGTCTACAAGAAATACTGTAACTTGCTATGTTTACACAAAATTACACATTCGAAATGAGCTGCGACACACCTCTGACCATGAAGTTGGCAGCCTCCCAAAAGTTGAACGGAATTGGCGTCGATATTGTATTTTCTAAAATATGTGCTCTCTAGACTATAAAATATTAATATTCTAGAATTATAGAGTGATACCCTATTCTTGAACAATGTTCGTGTATCCGGGGAAGACTCCAAAACTGGGCATGACCTGATCTATCAGAAGAAACATGTGGAATATCATTTTGATTAAAACACATATACAATCAATTACAATCATATACATATCATCATATTTCGCCATATTTTTCACTACGTGGATCCAATTACAATAAGTCCATGAAATTTGATGTAATTTGCGACGTGGGTTTTACAGAACGCAGATTTGGAGAGTGGTTGAGCCACCGGAAATGGGTAGCCCAAAACATGTTGCCAGAAACAACATGGGACCATAGTGATAACCAGCCGATCCGGTAGATGCCTAGCATTGTTCCCAATCTAACATGGTCAATCCGATAAACAATCCTAATTCATCCATAATTTCATCATAATTTAGCGCAACTAGATTAATTATGGTTATCATAATTGTTAATGATGATAGTTACTGTATCCATCCATAGTTAATTTCATCATAATTTATCATGTATATGGTTATCCATCCATAGTTAATCCACACAATTGCACAATGCGGCTTATCAACTTTGAACAATTTCCGGTGAGGAATGGCCTGTGAATATCATCATGTGTGAAATGCCGGAGGAGTGGTGAAGGAGAAGCTGAAGAACTGGCAGACAAGAATTGTATCTCCGCTGGCGGAAATGGAGTTTGAGGACCTGTCTTGGTGGGTTGATGGTTCTAGAATGGTGGTTTCAAACATGAATTTTATTTTCCATTATATATATGGGATAATCCTTCCCATTGACGAACTCATATTTTTCAAGATGCTTATTGCACCGCCACCAACCGGGAATCTTTGGTAAGAAATCCAGGCCATTCTGAATGACCTGCTAATCCAATGGCTTCAGGTCACATCATTTCAATCAGGGTCCTGGCCACTGTGCAAATGGGCGAGGAAATCGGGTGTCTAAAAAAACGAACAATATATATATTATATATAATTATATATATATATATATTTGTGAGCTCACAGCTCTTAAATTTTGCTCCATCCCCGCCAAACAATTCAAGAGGAGGAGCATTCATCAAACATGGCGCAGAGTGTGGCTGAGTCATCGATGAAATGCGTGTTCATAACAATGTCAAGCCCGGATTAATTCACTATGGGGGAGGCTACACCAAAAAATAGTGATCATTGACTACTAAATTTGGGTACACTCGCTGCTAGTAGACTGGTGATTTCTTACTCATGGGTATACCGCCCTTTTCACCCGGCTCTCCAAGACCGCTGGGAAAAGCTGGGTTGGCTAGTGTGATGCTTGATTCTTGGTGCCATCAATGGGGATTCTAGTTAATATGTATCCATTTCTATGACTATCTTTGTATATATATATAGTTATATATACATATATATATAGACTAGATTGGATCTGATTTATGAACCCGTAGAATACTCAAACTAGGAACCATATTTTTGGGAAGGTATCTGAGTGCAGGAGCCTGGGGACCCACCACAAGAAGGACGTGGTCGGAGAAACAGCGGGGGTGGCACGGGCTTGGGGTCAAAATTCTTGCGACTGAGACCACGGATTGACAGCGACAATGTTTATTTACTGCAGTAGATTGTAGTAGAAACCATGAACTTTAGGGGTACAAGATGGTACGTGTAGACCAAAGTAGCCCCAAAAATGGGGCTATGACTCAGTAATGACAGGAACTTGCGGCAAGTTCACCCATCCTTGGGCGATTTCGGCCAGGACGTTTTCTGAGTTTCGTCGATGTGATGCGGCACCTGCGTTGGACCAATGATTTTGCTCCACATGTGGGCGACATGCTAGAGTGGGCGACTTCAGCTGAAGAAGGGTTGGTGCTCATAGCCTTGGTGAAGACGCTGTTGACATGTCTTAAGACAACAGGAACATGATTGAAAGAGAAGGCGAACAACTAACAACCTGCAACAACTCAAAAAAAGCTATTTTTACCCTCATGCTACCGTGGATGCTTGCGAACTCCTGCACCAGTTCAGAGGTGGTTCATCCCATTTATATATAGGGTTTCAATCAGACCGTAGACGTTGATTTTAAAGATCCTAAGGTGCTAAAAAGCATTAACCATATGGGACCACTGGGCCACCATTTAAAACACATTTAGTTAATGTGTTTTTAAATGTTTTGGGCGTTCAGGTTTTTCTATGAGGGGTATATATAGGCTGTCATTGTAAGCTTTAGGCAACTTCGGTATATCAGTCTACAAAATGAGGGATCCACAGGCTTGGTTTGTTAAAACTGAGAGCCTTCAGGGGTCACAAAATACACATACTCTTAGTTTTTGATGGTACACAGATGCTTTTTTATCCATGCAAGAGGGCAAGGGCCTTCATTTTGTACATCAGTTCTGGTGTTGGGGCTATAGGACCTCATTTTGTAGATAGGCTTAGATAGGAATACCCCAGTGGCTTCAGTTTAAAATGCAAATGGGGGCCACTATGGCCACTGGATAAATGGTGGGCTCAACCGGGAAACATGTTCAACCATCTGCTGTCTCAACCAAAACGGTGGTATGCTTTGGATATCATGAACGACCTCACGGCGCGACCTCACGTCGACGTCACGACATAAATGATTCAATGATGGTCATAATTTGGGCAACTACGACGGTTGGTGAATTACTGCAGTATAGTTTATTCAGATGTTTGGTGAATTCAAAACTTCAGTGAACTATATTTACATATATTTACCTCAATTTTGAGGTTGCACATGAATTTGCTGATACAGGTCAACAAGTGTGACATAGTGTGACAATCGAAGATCCTCTTGAAATTCCAAGGTGTCGCTCTCCGTTGCTATGTCAAGTTGCTGGTAAAGCTAATCCAAGTCTCTGTCAGTTGGATCCTCCAATTTTGCTGGTCAAATCGACATGACTCACATCAAAAAACATCATCTAAGAAGGCCATGTTAGCCACGTTCACGGAATTGATATCTTTTGATCCTTGATTCGATCATCTTTGTTGATCCCTCACGGACAAGTCTCAAAGTTTCCGAGGCCTGGCAAATTCCGGGCTTGGAGCTTGGTCTGCGCGTGTCCAACTGCGCCTTCGCCTCTCGCGAGGTCCGCTGGGAAGACAAGGACCGTAGCGAAAAAGGCGGGGCGATGTGGAGCCGGGGGGTGTTATCCCCTCATTACAAACTAGATAAACATAGATAAACTATAGGCGATAAAGGTTAGGGGACAATTAATACATACCAAACAAAGCTATTTAGGCTATGTGGCTCATGTGACTCATGTGGCTCGGGTTGTGGCGTTTGAGTTTTGATAACCACCTTGAGACTTATCCATGAATTTTTGAGTTATAGGAAGTGGTAAGCCTCAAATCATCCATCAGAAATCGCCCGACACTTGAGACTTGCCCAGAAGTATGACAGGTACTGGTTTGGGGTGCACGGATTTTGAATGATTTTGACACAGTTTTTAGCCTGGTGAATAATCTTCCACTTAAATTATATCATTGAATCATCAATGATCATAAATCATAAATGGTTGTACGAGCTGGAAACCAATGATAATAAGGGGTTACTCGGGTGGGTACCACACTTGGGAGTACGGGCAGCCGGGCGCACTTGCTACTGTACGCGAGCTTCCGAGCGTCCAACGCTGACTAAGAGTTCAACATGACCCACAGGGGTTTGCCTGCAACAAATATGACCAAATATGTAGACCAGACATGACCAGACAATACTGATCTATTTGGTTTCCCCTATTTCCGGTAGTACATCAGTGGAAGGATTTTGGATTAACCGCACCAGTCACATTTCCCCGCCGTGGGCTGTTTGGTCAAAACCTTTGTGACGGCAGGTGCCTTGCGTGCTTTGGCAGAACATTTGGAGACGCGCCCGGGTTCGTCGGAACACATCGCAGCCTTGCGAAACAGCGTGAATTGGAAGCTGGGAACGAAAGCCGGTGCTGTTAAGGTTACTGAAATCATGACAGGTCAGGAAACCGGGTGACAACATACAGATACATACAGTAAGTATCGGGAAGTTATGATCCCCTCAGGATTGGTCCATTCATTGGGATTCATTGGGGTATAGCGTATACTCCCATTTGCTGACTTCAGGAATCATCCCCATGTGGGTGGCCATTTGTGAAGCATCCAAGGATCCCGAGTTTGGCCCGAGTTTGGTCCGAATTTGAGAGGAAACCCGGAAACCCAGCAATATCCAGGTTGGTGGTCTGTCCTTAGTACCCGTTCAAATGGTAAACATGTATAAACATGTGTAACAGGATCATTGGATGAAGAACACTTCAAGAATGAATCTTGGTGTGAGTTCGTTTTTGTCTGAAAGAATACTTGTGTCGTAGCGTTTGTACACGAAACCCTGCTTTCTACCCCTATTTACCCTGTTTTTTTGTCCCCCAAAAAAAGAATCCGTTGATTCCACACGATTTCATCCTGGATCCAGGCGTGACTATGGCCTGGGTCCTTTAGAGAAGTTTGTGCGAAAATACACCGCCTGGTTCCAGATCACGGGCGACCGCATCGCCCTGTGTTTCCTGGCAGGAGATGGCTGGAGGGTTAAGGCACCAGAACATGGTGACTCAAAGAACATGTGGATACAGAAGCTTCAACATGGACGGTTTTGCTACTCAAAAGGACGAACACCTTTGGGCCTGAGATGTGAATTGAACATGTGCCCTTAAATTTGCTGGGTGCTCACAGACTGATTGATTTAAGCGTGAAGCAAGGCTGTTTTTCTTTTTCCATTGCTCCCTCATATACACATACATAATCATACATATACAATATACATACAAAATTCAAAGGCATGGTTTTGCATCTGGTGGTAGATTCCAGTTCCAATTGAACCTGGAAGAGGCTGGAAGTTGGTTCTACCCGCCCCAGCCAGGTCATGGCAAGCCGTTTCAAGGGGAGCAGCCAATCGACTCGGTGAAGCGTCAAGTTAAGGTCAACAAGGACCAGGAGGCGGGATCAAAACATGGGGTAATGATGGGTAATGGTCATCACATGTCATCACTATTTTTTTATATTTTTTCGGGAGTGGCCAATGTTTTTTGATTCCCATTGTGATGGATGACCGTACCACATATATAATGGTTTTACCATGGCGCATGTGGGTGTGTTTGAAAAGTGGGGCATCAAACGTGTTGGGTGTAAATCCAGCCACAACGGGAATATCCTGAGAATAATTTTCGGATAATTATATATGTACAACTTGTAACCAACACTACGATATGTGGGTCTGCCTGAAAATAGGATATTATGTACACCTTTGCCGCAAATTCATGTTTTCCATGAGCAATCCGGCAATTCATCACTAGTTCTGGGATGGCACAAAGGTACACCCCAAGAATGGCTGGTGTCAGCTGGATTCAGATGGGAATTGTCAACATGTTCAGAGTTTCCTCTTGATCCAAATGTGTACCATGGACTTTCAGATTCTCTGGCCATTATTTGTATTGAGCCCATTATTTGTATTGAAGCACCCAAATTGTTGTGTGTTGTTTGCAACACTTTGTAGGTTTGAACCATTTCAGTAATGACACATGGCGGTCTTACATCGCAAGGCCGATAGTGAGGTGGAGGACGAAGCCTCCGATGTTGAACGAGAAGAGTCCAAGGACTCTTTTGGGGTCTAGGGCGGTGCCATCTGTTTTCCGTTTCGATAAACATCCAGGAACAAACCTGAATTGACAGGCTTTCTGTGGGAGGGTTCTGGAGTGAAGTCCACTCAGTTTGTTTCAAGTCGAACTCGAGTGCGTTTGTGTGCCCATGCAGTTGCGGGTTGCAACCCATGTGTGTAATCTTGTAAATATCTGAGTGTCTGAGTGACTCCAAACAGGATTGCCTTCCTCTTCGCACTAAAAGCAACTTCATGAGTAATTGCGTTACCCAAAAGGGATGATTTCTTAGCAAAAAATGGTATATCCGTGGATTTTCGTGCATTGTTTTTTTTTGCTCTGAAGGCTTGAAGTAGATGATGTACATAATACAATAATAATGTGATATGATATGACCATAACATAGCTGGCCAGACCACAAGGCCCCGGAGGTAGTACCAGTAGTGCCGCACAAGGCCGTGGCGGAAGTTTCAAAAATAGGAAACCTATAGGAGAGGTTGGTTGTCGTGAATGACGGATGGCAGAGCGAATCCACTGATGGAGCGAAAGGTGGTTGAAGTTGTGTTTTTTGGAGTGGTTGCAATGGTTGCAGTGGTCACCTCGCCCACAACTGCTGGATGTAGTGTGGTGAAGTGCAGTTGTAGTTGTAGTTGTAGTGTGGTGTAGTGGAGTTGTAGCTGTAATGTGCAATAATGTGTAATAAGTGTAGTGTAGTTGCAGTTGTAGTTGTAGTTGTGGTCTGGTGTAATTATATAGTCTAGTTTATTGTAGTGTATTGTAGTGTTGTGTACTGCAGTGTGGTATAGTGTAGTGTAGTCTAGTGTAGTGTAGTGTAAGGTAGTGTAGTTGTAGTTGTAGTGTGGTGTAGTGTAATTAGATGTAATTAGTGCAATGTCGTGTAGTGCAGCATAGTGGTAGTTACAATTGTAGTTGCAGCTGCAGTTGTAGTTGTAGAGTAATGTAATGTAATTAGTGTAGTGTTGTGTTGTGTAATGCAGTGTAGTTGTATTTGCATTTGTATTTGTAGTTGTTGTGTGCTGCAGTGTAATAAACGCAGTGTAGTGCGATGTGGTGTAGTTGATATTGTTGTTGTAGCTGTGGTGGTGGTAGTAGTAGTAGTAGTAGCAGTAGCAGTAGTAGTAGTAGTAGTAGTAGTAGTTGTTGTTGTTGTTGTTGTTGTTGTTGTTGGTTGTGGTTGTGGTTGCGGTTGCGGTTGTGGTTGTTGTTGTTGTTGTTGTTGTTGTTGTTGTTGTTGTTGTTGTTTGTTGTGGTTGTTGTTGTGGTTGTTGTTGTGGTTGTGGTTGTGGTTGTGGTTGTTGTTGTTGTGGTTGTTGTTGTTGTGTAATCAGTGTAGTGTAGTGTAATTATATTATAGATGATTATAGATGCAAGTAGTGTAGTGTAGTGCAATTAGTGTAGTGTAATGTAGCGTACTTTATTTGCATTTGTAGTTGTGGTAGTAGTGTAGTGCAGTGGTAGTTGTAGTTGTAGTTGTAGTTGTCTATCTATCTATCTGTCTATCTGTCTATCTGTCTATCTGTCTATCTGTCTATCTGTCTATCTGTCTATCTGTCTGTCTGTCTGTCTATCTGTCTATCTGTCTATCTGTCTATCTGTCTATCTGTCTATCTGTCTATCTGTCTATCTATCTGTCTGTCTATCTGTCTATCTGCAATCTGCAGGCTTGAAAACGAAGCAATTGTGCGAGACTTCCCTCAACTTTTGAACTTGATAACGTCAAAAACGCAGCAATTCAGCGAGACTTCCTCAATTTTTGAAGTTAGCAACATCAAAAACGAAGCAGTTCTGCGAGACTTCCTCAAATTTTGAAGTTGGTAACATCAAAAACGAAGCAATTCTGCGAGACTTCCTTCAATAATGGAAAGCTCAATGCAGAGCTGACGGCCTCGTACCAATGCGTTTTGCAATTTTTCCATTCCATTTGTCTAAACTACTGCGCCTGCCACGCAAAAGTGATGCCAGGTCATACAAAGTGCTGCACCTGTCACACACACACAATCATGTTCCCGAAACTGAAGATCTGATGCTCCAAAATGCACCCCTCTCAGGAAATCAGTGCCCGGACCTCCTAACATCTCTGATGAACGTGTTTCTTGTACTGCACCTGCCACGGAAAATGCATCTTTGACGATCCTCTTCAAATGACCCACGCCTGCCACTTTTGACAAGGTACACAATCCCTTGCGGCGGCCACGCAAAACCACATCTGAACGTCCAAAAGTGCTCCGAACCTGCTGTGTTTACCACTTTCGATTTCGAAATGTGCTTCGCGCCACAACGCCGTGCACTTTTTCGACATCTCAACTTCCAAAAGTTCTCCGACCCTGCTGTGTTTTGTACATTTTGACTTGGACATGCGCTTTGCGCCACAACAGCGTGCACTTTTTCGACATCACAACTTCCAAAAGTGCTCCGACCCTGCTGTGTTTTGTACATTTTGACTTGGACATGCGCTTTGCGCCACAACGCCGTGCACTTTTCGACATCACAACTTCCAAAAGTATTCCAAACCTGGTGTGTTTTATACATTTTGACTTGGAAATGTGCTTCGCGCCACAATGGTGTGCAACTTTTCATCTCTCATCTGGCCACATGGCTCCGCACCCGCCGCTTTAGTGAGCCGACTTTTCGACCCTCCGGAGCCACAAATCACTGGAAAAACAGTGTTTGGCGGCTTTGCTACCTTTTCGCGCACCTGTATCTTCCTTCTTCTCACCTCTTTCTCTTCTCTGACCTTCTCTCTTCTGCTCTTCTCTTCTCTGACTCTTCCCACCTCTGCTTTTCCATCTGTCCATATTGTCGGAAGTTTGACTTCTAAACTTCTTTTGATGAAACATGAGTTCCATCCGTATATTTAAATCTATATGGTTGAGTAAATTGGAATCTGTATGTTGAAATGGCCGGGCGGGCCAAGCGGAACCTTCCCGGAGGTCGTATATCGTCCACCTACTCCTCACCGGCATGAGTTTTCCCTGCGACCAGAGCCCGAACTGTCAGGAAGTGCGTGTGGCGCAGCGTCCTCAGCCACCGCGGCCCTTCAATGTGGTCGAAGGTGAGAATCATGATGTAGCTACAGCCGGTGAGCAGGGAATTTCATGAGATTTAACAATCAATTGTAGTGTGCGTGACACTGCAAATCCCCACGTGTTTTATATACGTTTTTTCTTGCGGTTCAAACTGTTTATTTTAGTATATTTTAGTGTTTTTCAACAACTATAAGGGAACTCATGGGGTTTTGACTATCAAACATATAGGGATACAGTTGATAAATGGATAAATGATGATTGGTGAGTACATGAATTATATTGGGTTCATTGTAGTATCCAATACTTTGGGAATTGACACAAACCATGAGTTGGGAAATCCTGAAAAAAACAAATGGTGTCAAGGGGCGACATGTCGGGTGTTGAATGCGATTTTAGGGGTGCACCGATGGTTGCTGCAACTTGTAGAATTGGTGGCTATCAATGGCTAAGCACCATATGTGTAGTTAAACACCAGACACAAAGGGGTGTTCCCTTGGGTTGCGGAAATTTTCGATGACTGTACCTTGGTGATTTGTTCACTACAAACACCATGGTGAATAAGTGGTCACCAAACAAATTTTGCGGGAAGATCAAGTTGGACGGCCTCAAAGTTGGACCGGTCATTTTGAGGAACTAAACCCCAGCATTTTATCCCATAGGGATCCATAGGGTACTAAAGGACTTGATCCCTCTTTACGTACACTTCTGTCTGTTGATTCAACCATCTTAATTGGTAAAAAAACTTTTACTTACTTTCACAGAGACTTGTGTCGTCCTGTCAACAAATTCTGGGTCAAACAGGTCTCACTACATATCATCCGTGGTGTGAAACGCAGTTCCGCTTTTCTATCTCTATCCCGGATTGCGCCCAAGTCTTTCCTTTTTTTTGCGGGATGGAAATTTACGGGTGTGCTCATTATTTTTATATGGACAATGAATTTGTTATGTACCTCATAATTTTAATGATGTTTCCAATAATGAAATTTACACGACTAGAGTTCCACAAAATTGGGATGATGGTCATGTGCAATTATAAATGGTACAGGGTCCCGGCTGTAAGTCGTGCCGCATCGTTTTAAGTCGTCCCAATTCTGAATTTCAGCTTATGTGTTTTGATTCATATCTTTGGTGCGCTTCATATTTGGTTAGTGTGCGCATGTCATTCCGTCATGATGACTGTTCTCTTTTATCCTCTATAACTAAATTTCTTTGGGGTTTTGGTCTTCATGCTACAGGGCACCTGGTTGACAACACGGGCAATGCTGAGAGTTGATTCCATCTGATTCCCTGGATGGGCAGCGAGGAAAGGCAAGCCTGCATCAGAAACATTTGTGCGAGTTGTGCAGCGCGTGCACGGTGTGGGCCGGGTGGCGCGGAGGGCTAGCCCCGGGGGCGTGGGATTGGTGAGGGTCGCGCGTCCCTTGCGGAGTCGCACGGCACTCGCGCAGAAGCATGTTCAAGCTGCCAGGGGTTACCCGCAAAGTGGGCCATGAGATCTGGTGATGTTCCATGTAATTGCGGCGTGCTCACTGAGTTTTGCATACAGAAACACGGTCCGAGCCATGTAAATGACACATGTGCGTGCAGTGTGCAAGCGATTTTCTTATTTGCAACACATGACATCCATCATCTTCAGATAGTGCGCCCGCTGTGTTTTGCCACGTCTGGGCTGACTTAACGCCCTTGGGTCGACTTAGAGCGAGCGTAGGTGATTATATTTGTACTATGCCCTTCCACTATCAATATTGCCCTCCTACTATAGCCCATTTCCTTCCACTATTAAATACCCCACAGCTAGCCTCGTTGTTCTTGGATCTACGAATTTTGGGTCCTTTACTGGGGGTATTTGATATTATACGGCCTGTATACTGTATACCCATTTCAGGATGGTCGTAGAAGCCATGTTATTCCCCCATTCTTACTGGTAGAATCCCAACCTTTCAGATTCTATTCCCATTCCGACCACCACAATTTTAATCTTCATGTGATTTTTGATAGTTCACCGGGTTCACCGCCAATTTTTGAGTCATTAATCTATTGGTTCAGAGGTTAGTCACCATCACCAGGCACCGGCCCTTTCCGCCCCTTTCCGTCAGGCCTGGCATATCATGAGCTCTGCCAGCGGCAAGCGCAAGCAGCTGCTGGTCCCGAGCTTGGTGTCCTGCTCAAAAGCCATGGGAAACCTATCAACCAACTAGAATAATGAGATGGGATAGAGGTATTTTTGGTAGCTCAGATGGATTTAATATTATTTCACCATGGGGAGTTCATGGGGTATTTATGGCCGATGAATGGAATATCTGTACATGGATGGGGGATAGAGCTGGTGTACCATGGTCAAGCTATATAGATGGATTCTACACCCATTGAATGCGGATTTAATTGGATAGTAGAGGGAAAATTCATGGGATATAGAACCAACTATTGGATGAAGTTGGATGATGTGCCCAGTTCTTGGGGATGGACATAATGAATCCATCAATAGTGATATATATATATAGATATACACAAACAACACTGCAAGGATTCCCAGTATGGTATGGATGACAACAATATAATATACCATATAATATACCACGTTTCGGCCATGTTTCATGCAGTAAAATTTGGAATGTTGATAGACCTGGACCTCTTAGCCATGGGGGCAGAGATGCACGGAAGTGTATAGCCCTTGGTGACGGATATGAATGTGGGACATGGTTCATGGGATATCGAGAAAATGGTTTAAGGTATGATCCAGAATCAATGACAATAATTACTATATTGGTAATTCCCATATATAGTTGCGGATTAACTTTATGATCTATAGATGGGTGTTTGTTTCAATTTGGGCGTCCGCTGTAACTATTGAACATGACACATAATTCGGATGATCACCTGGGGTTCCTGCTGAAGAGAACCTCATGTTTTTTTTACTTTGGGCGGAGTTGGCGACCCTCATTTTTTGGTGAAAGGAGGGTACGATGTCATTGAAATGAAGCGATGTGTCCCCACCATTTGCTGTCTTGGACATTGTTTTTACACATGATTTTTGGCTTAACCCCTCACCGGTTGTTGCTTTTCATCTTACATCTCCGCACATGTTAGTTGCTAAGACCCCCCAAATCCCGCTCATATCCAGCTCCAAGGGCTTCCCCCAGAGCTGGTGCGACCACAGCCGCCAGCACTGGGCGCTGCGCTGGAAAAGCAGCTGGGGCTTGAGATGCAAAGCTTCCTTCAGCACTGGGGACCCCAGAGCCAGGACGTTTGCTGGGATAGACTTGGTGACCTGGGGGAAGACCATAATGACATATCATGACTGTTTCTGAAGTCATGGGGGATCCCCGAGTCAGCCCAAGTCACCATGGCTGCTTCAATACTACTACATGGTCATCCATGACGACTGGATGATTTGGGGGTACCCCCATGATTTAGGAAACTTCTAAATGGGTGTATCAAGAACTATGGAGATCCGTATATGTCAATGACCATCCCCCAATGCAGGTATATAACGGTATATCATCAATCTAAGCCAACTCTTCATGGAATCGGTTGAAGATGACCTGCCAAGCAGTTCGATGGCCAACCAGGACCTGGAAAGACGCTGCCGCATCTGTGGGGAGATCCAGCAGCTTGCTACTGGAGGGCTTGGTTTCAAAGGGGAAACTGATGGCACCGCATTTCCAGGGCACGGGGGGCCGTTGATTTACTGGAAATAGATACTGTAATACGGCATTGACAATAGAAATATCAAATAGTTGCACACACACACACACTAACAGTCACTCACAGTCACTCACAGTCACTAACAGATTACATATACATGAACATTAGTTTGTGTATTAACTTATAAACCAGTCAGATATAAATCCAACATGCCTGGATGGTGATATTACAGTGGTGGTTTTTGAAAAGGAAGAGCCCATTACCACAATAGTTAAGCAGTAGTAAAAAAAAAATCTACCTAATTATTCTCAAGTATTCCTACAGTGTATATTCCTGTGTTTTTTCCCGAATGCGTAGCAAGGGTTCCCGTTTCACTGGGGGTCTGGGGGTTGAGGGTGTGTTCCCTCGACGGCGCGCAACTGTTCGCAACCGTTCGAAACCGCTCGCAACTGTTCGCAACCGTCCGCGCGAGGTCGCGATGGCCCTGCCTATGGTGAGTTCTGCAAATTTTTTTGGAGGTTTCAAACGTCGCGTTGCTTCGTTTCGCGTGGCAGGCGTGGCACTTCGTGACACTCAGACGTGTTTGGTAACGTGTCGAAAGTCGTTTGTATGTGGCAGGCGCAATACTTGTGCGACGTTTTCAGAAGATGCATTGCAGTTTTCATGGCATGCGCAGCACTTTAGACGTGTCCATTTTCATTTTGCGGGGCAGGCGCAACACGTTAGACGTGTCTTGTGGCGTGATTTTGCGAATCGCATTGTCAGGGCTGCGTCAAGGGGTGACAAGGTGCAAATTCCATGGCAGGCGTGGCATTTGTGAGATGTGATGACAATTGACGAAAGCCTCGCACGAAACATCGATTTTGAGGTAGCAAATTTGAAGGTTCATAAGAAAACATCGATTTTGAAGCTACAAACTATGAAAATTGGAGGAAGTCTGGCACGAAATGCTCGTTTTGATGCTCCACAAGATGAGTTGCAGTTTTCGTGACAGGCGCAGCACTTTGGAGACCTCCATCCTCATTTTGCGTGGCAGGCGCGTCACATCAGACGTGTCGCATTGCGTGCTCTACACTCCACACTCCGCACTCTACACTCCACACTCCACACTCCACCCTTTACACTTCACACTCCGCACTTTGCATTCCACACTTTACACTCTACACTTTACACTTTACACTCCACACTCTACGCTCCACATTCCACACTCCACACTTTACACTTTACACTTTGCACTCCATACTTTACATTCCGCACTTTGCACTCTACACTTTACACTTAGCACGCCACCCTCTTCAATATTCCACATTCTACGGTGCACTGGTATGGTAACAGGGGAAAATGTACAAGACTGTTCACGTGACTGCATATCCATGTTTCGACATCTGTACCATTAACATACGTGTGAGCATTCGGGTTCGTGGGCTGCATTTTTTTGATTGGGTTTTTCACAAGATTTGTGTTTATTGGTGGCCCTTCCCTCAAGGCAGGCGTTGAGGGAGACACTGGAAAGCACGTGGCCGAGCCTCGGACAGCAGATAACAGCAGATATATAGCAACCCCAAAGTTAAGACAAGTAAATTCTGTTTCTGATATAGTGGTAGAACTTTCATTTCTCTCTTTTTCGCGGTTAGTATAGATATTATGGTATGGGTCAAAATTGGGTAGTTCATCGGAAAGTAGATTGTCGAAGGAAGTTTAGAAGTCAAACTTCCGACAATATGGACAGATGAAAAGCAGAGCAGGGAAGAGGCAGAGAGAAGAGAAAGATTAGAAGAAAGAAGAGTAAGAAGAAAGAAGATGCAG
>Ga0126342_10003637_pt1:10000-25649 | contig 25649 bp, 24 predicted proteins | sample Cyp1metagenome_FD_92528 | JGI IMG/M metagenome (GOLD analysis project Ga0126342, IMG submission 92528) | Coral microbial communities from Lord Howe Island, Old Settlement Bay, Australia - Cyphastrea 1 metagenome | ecosystem: Host-associated > Invertebrates > Cnidaria > Coral ... | reverse complement strand
CCCCATGAGCCCATGTCCCCCATTAATAATAACCACGGTTTGCCCCTGATTAATCAACCACTTTTCTGATCCATGAGATTTTAACAAATCCAATGGAATTCTATTAAGATCTAATTGACGTAAGCCATATCAAAAGTTTTATGGTTCAGAGTTGCTTATTATTAAGGGGTGGTCAAGAAAACTAGCCAGAAGGTCCGACTGACCTACCAGGGGGGGGGTTGATTAATCCGATGTTGCCATTATTACATATTATAATTTATAATAAATTTATAAAGAAGAATATTCTGCAAAACATGTATGTGAACCCGAATAAACAACCACGACCAACAGCGCCACTGCCACCACCACCAACACGCCGGACATCTTCAGCCGAGCATCCATAACCACCGGATGGGTTCCCAGGAGCCAACTTTCCTGGGAATTGTGCCAGGTCTTTGGGCGCAGACCATCAAAAGACCATGGTTTTCTGGTGAAACATCTTCAGTCCCTCCGAACCATGGCGCATTGAATAATCAGAACTGCTTTCAGAACTCTCCGATCCGCCAAGATTCAATGGCCGTGGAGCCTGGCAAACGTCCTCAGTCTCGAGCATCAATAAATTGATGGTTGATGAAATGGGATCACATGGGCATGTATTCAGGGCTTTCCTACCTTATAATACCCCAAATCATCCCATATTCCAGTTTGGAATTGAATCCCATGGTGACTTGGGGGCCATTTTAAGAAAGCCACATTTCTACAACCGCTATTGGCATACAATATTATAGAACCACTGGTATGTATGTATCTATATCATAGTCTATATCTATATCTATACCTCAATTTCTATATCCATCTCCATCTCTATCTCCATCCAACCATTCATCGATCCATCTGTCTGTCTATCTGTCTATCTACCTATCTATCTGTCTATCTATTATATTCTCTTCCCTTGTGTTCTATTCTATTCTCTGTTCTATACTATTCTATTCTCTGTTCTATTCTATTCTATTCTCTTCTCTTCTAGTCTATTCTATTCCATTCTATTCTATATATTCTATTCTATTCTATTCCATTCCATTCTATTCTATATATTCTATTCTATTCTATTCTAGTCTATTCTATTCTATTCTATTCTCTTTCATTTGATTCTACTATTCATCTCTATTCTATATCTATTCTATCTATCCCTCCATCTATCTATGAATCTATGCAAATGTGCATTTATATATACATGTATATCTATCTATCAATATATATATATATAATAATATATATATATAGATATATGTATGATTCAATGTGTGCGCATGTGTGCGTGTGCGTGATCTATAAGTTCTAGTCACCAATCATTACTAGATACATATGATATATTCCAAAAAACCTTGGCTGGTGGACCAGTGGGCGAATGGCATTCGGGGCTCTCTCTCTCTCTCTCTCAGTTTCATTACTGGATACTTCAAGTCAAAGACTAAGATGCAAGGATGTCACTGTGGGTCCGGAAAGCAGTCTTATAGCAAATATCATACCACGGAGGTGTGGAATGCGGGGATACAGGGATATGATGGGATATGGGGGTCCTCATTGGGCATCTCTGGGCCCTACAGTCCAAGCTTCTGTACCACGGCTGTGTAGCATTGAAAGTGCTGAGATTTGTCCAACCTGAAGCAATAAGTTTGGCTGTGGGAACTTAGCCTGCTCAAGCAGACTCAAATCTATTGAACATGGAATTTGTCTGTGTCACACTTATGATAACACAAGAGAACTTCAACAATACTGGTCAGCGGTTTCATCACCTCAACTAATCTGGTTGGTGGTTTCAACCCCTCTGAAAATATGAAAGTCAGTTGGTATCATTGTTCCATTTCCAATATATGGAAAGTCATAAAATTCCATGGTTCCAGTCAACACCAACCAGTAATAAATGTATCATATGCTATGGTTCAAATCCTGATACCCCAATCCGATGCTTTGAGTTCCATCCAGCCCTCCAGCCATAAAGCGCCTTGATACCCCTGCCATAGCCAAAGTGTAGCCATCAGCACAGACAGCACGGCACAAAGCTTCAGTTTCCTTCGCCACATTTCACGCAACCTCAAGGGTTGCCATCGGAGGGCGGCCGGGTATATATGATTTATCTGAGTACATTATAACAGTTCACTAGCTGAAAGAAGGCTGTTTGGGGATGATTCCCCAGATCCTAACCATGATTCCAGGGTTCGGTCACAGCAGTATCACTAAAACTGTGGCGCCCATTTATGACCTACTTATTCCACTTATTTTGTTCATAATTCACTCAACAAATCACTCTCTATTGTCTTCTTGATTTCTTGGATGATTCTAGAAACTTGCACATTTCTAGCATAACGAGCGTCTCACAACTTGTCCAGCAAATCCCCCGACTTCTAGGATCGAAGGATAAATATGTTACGAAACATCTGGTGCTTTGGACATATATGAAAGCTCCAAATCATTGCTGAAGAAAACAACAAAACAGCCGCTATTCTTCCCATATTCTTCCATATATCATGAACTCCCCATGTTCCATGGTCAAAACGATCACTTCCACTTGGGCCAAGGCACTGATTGAAGATTGGCACCCCTTCCATTCCGGGCCGCCTCCCTGCCCGCAGGGTCCAGCGCCCCAGGGGCGCCGCCAGGAAAGGAGCAGCGCCTGGGAGATGTGGGAAAATGTGGGAAAATGTGGGAAAATGTGGGAAAATGTGGTCCATATCCTCCAGCCCCCCCCCAAAAAAAAACTGGAAGGTTATCGCTTAAGAATGTTTAAAGGATTTTCAAGGATTTCAGTGGTGGATTTTTATTTTCGAGTGCAGACTTGAAGCCTGGGATTGCTGGTCCTGTGAAGCATGGTCTGCTGGATCCGGTGGATCGGCGCGACAAACCAAGACCACCTCAGGTGAAGCAGTGACTTGTCAGCCGTGATTTTGATATTATCATATCTATGGAAATGGCTGGACCAAAACAAACACATAATACGTGGCAAACTTCTATTTGAACAAATGGAGAAATTAAAAAATGGAAATACCTTGAAATCAGCAAATTTTTACACAATAGCCATCAAACACAAATTGATATCGATCACACAGATTGCTTTGGGCCCGGCGAAAAAAACAGTTCATGCACAACAACGAAAATGGAACCGTAGGTTTTGACACTCCCGCATTGTACCTGCTGTGTTTCGATGCTTTGAAGAGTATATACATATCGGCTTTGCCCCAAAGGACCCCAAAGGGGACGCATTTGAGGCTCCCGTTTTCGGTATGTTGACGAATGAAAACTATGCAATCATACGCATTTTTTTCCCCTATTGACCTAGCACAATCTTCCCTCGAACCTCAAGTGTTGATGAAAGAAGAAGCCGGCATGGCGCTTCTTTGGCGGGACTTGGAAGCACATTCCGTTGCCGGGTTTGTTCATAGAATGCAATTGGAGTTGCACCCGCAGTTGTTCATCATTTCTTCCGATCATGTTGGCGATATTTTTTGGAGGCAGGTTGATCAAGTATCAATTTTTGATAATTTTTGTAAGGTAACCACTCGTCTTGCCATTACAGCAGTAGTATCAAGCATCAACATTGAACTTCTCCAACGTCTATGGATGTCTATGGCCAACCATCCAAGTGCCTGTGGGAGGATCATCATGGATTATCCATTAATTAGTCCCACTGATTAGGCTTATCAGACCTTATCAGAATCATCCCATTTACCAGACCTAACCTTCCTCATCATTGCTTCGAGTAAATTTCCCATGTTGGTCATAGTTATCCGCATTCTTTGTCAACTAGAAATTCATTGTTGCTTGGAATATCGAATCCCATTCCCCCCAATATTAAGCATCTTCATTCAAGGGCCCCAAAATGTCCCAAATCTCTGCTTCCATACACTAAACCATGCTTTCTGCGAGACGCCTTTCAGACTTCGTGCGTCTCCAAGCTGCAGTTTCACATGGCTTGGCAACGGGGTTAGCGACATGGCCAGAGGTGACGACCAAGTCGGTTGATGGAATTTCTGTGGAACCGGTGGGTTTTAACAGCCGATTTTTGCCGGACTTGCTAGGAAAAAAAGATCACCTATCATCTCTCTGGTTGAGATTTACTGTTTTTTTTCTCACCAAATCCCATCATCCCATCATGGGATCAACATGGTACAAGGTGGTACGACTGTCGGAGGTCCACCATGCCATGTGTTTCCAATGATTGACTTGGACCATGAGATGGATTGAGATGATATATCCTTGGGCCTCTTCTTTACCCTGATTGTTTGCCAAACCATCAGTTCACATAATTACTGACCCAAAGCCAATTGGCTGCATCACTCCAGCCTGATCCTCTTGGCTGGCCTCTGAATGTGACTACCGTCCGGATACCGACCTATCTCAGGTGCCACTGCACCACCAAGCCATGAAGTTTTGATCCAAACTGTGATATGAGAAACTACAAAGTACCATCAGCTGCAAACGTACCCCATTTGGCAAGCAACAAACATTGAAAGTCTACGATGATAGCCGGAGTGATGTGACAATCAGTTTGGCTTCGCCTAGGTATCAGGTCAAGCACTTTCAAGGGGTCAAGTGAACACAGTGAACTCCATTTCTAACGACTCAGATGCACTGGAAGAAAAAAACCCAGTGGCCCTTCTTGGTCGAAACCTTTTGGCTGGCAACTTTCTACCGCACTCTGATTATCTAGATATCTCTGACTACCCCAGTAATCAAACGCGGCAATGGACAATCCCAATTTATGAGGGATGTTCCAATGGACCCATATTCAAGCGATTCTGTTATTGCCATGTTTGATTCCCGGAGGGTATGTATATATATATATATCCGGGTAAACTATAATAATTCACTAACCGGAATCTCGCGGCCATTTGGGGATGAATTCCCCATATCTAAACCATGATTTCCAGGGTTTGGTCGCGACGTGAGGTCGTTAAGCCGACCCTTTGCTAACACCCAAGTCCTGGCGCTCACAGATTTTGCGCGCCGGATCAGAGTCGAAGTTCTGCCAGAGCCTCCAGTTCTCCACATCTGAAACTGTGCCGTAACAGAATAGGAGGTTTCCTAGAATGGGGGTTATCACAAAATTTTCCAAATCATCCCAAATTATTATATATATATATAGGTAAATTTAGTATTGAAACTTGAAACCCATGGTTTTGAGGGTCACCCAGTTTAAGGAACTCCCAAAATGGGTACTGATTCCGCTGTTGGATGCGATTAAATTACGGAAAAGGTTTAAAATTGTCTATGAAAACATAGAAGGAGTTTAATGTTTCGTTTCCATCATGTTTCCTCTCACCAGCAGTCACGCAACACTAGCAATGGAATTTGCTCCACGATGACCCACCCCTTCGGACTCCGTTCAAGTCGAACGTACCCCGTGCCCGGGTAATTTAACACAGCCGTGGAGAATGAAGTGTGCGTAGATAATTTCCTCACCCATTGCCTCTGTAAAGATTACCATTGCCAGGCCAGGTTAGATAATAGATACTATTTTCATTGACCCATCTGGTTCATGTTTATTCAACATAATCCTATCTGGCTGGCTACCCAAGGAGCCAGACCCTACAAGAGTACCTATGGCCGCCCATGGCCCTAGTGGTCAGTGATGTGTTCCTAACTCCGTTCCTAGCCACCGCTGTGAGTATTCATCTCAAGTGCTGCTGGTTCATCAGATTTTGGCTGGATAAAACTATTAAAACCTCTTGGCCCACAAGCAATGGTACTACGAGTAACATGTACTATATAACCATCACTAACTGGCTAAAAATCCATTGATCATCATTGATCCATAATTCTGCGCAGTTGTGATCCACATCTTTGGCTAATTCATCCATAGCGGTCATATTTACCCAATGAATCACCACTAATGCAACCGCCAAATGTCAATCAATCATTGAAATTGAAATCACATACTAACTGGGATGTTCCTCAATTCTTGATTGCTTAAAACATGTTAGAACCCATTTAGCCACCATATTTCCTGGCTAAATCCATACATAGCTATAGCTGGATGGTTTTCCGAATGGTGTTTCCCACGATTTTCCTAGGTGCCTCGCCTTCATCAAGGCTTTACCACCTTCGCTTTCGGCGAAGCGCAAGGCCTCCTCGCCAACCACTTCGCCTTTCGCACTTTCGACGGCGCTTTATCGATGATTTTCACTGCGGGAATTCATCAACAAATGGAAACATAGATAGAAACAGAACGCATTGATAAACACATATCCGTACATATCCATTTTTCCTGGAAGCCAACAAAACAACTATTGTCGGTGGTTTGTGGGTGGGCTACTGGTCATTAAACAAATAATAATGTTAGGAATCCCAGGGATATGATCAACAGGCTTTCAATATGACCCAACAATGATCCTCAATTTGGTGACTCTTCCCAAAAATGTCAATCAAAACATAAGCCAACTATCACACACGGAAATAATACCTCATCGATTCAGAACTTGAAAAGTAGATAATAGCATAAAATTAGTGCGTATGCCAACCAATCGCAGCTTGTTAGGTGCAAAAATATGCTGTTTTGTAGATAGTAATTGGTCATTGTAGCTAATGCCAACTTATAATGATAGTCACATTTAGAAGGTAACGTCCTAATATAAGGATCAGCCGAGTCGCGGTTAATGGGCAACCTTGTAATTAGGGTTTCTGACTTTGGTTTCAATCCGAGGTTTTTATTTTGATAATCTCTAGTCTCAGTAAAACATGTTTTTTGTCTTTTGCAAGCAGCAAATATTCTCATCCGAGGTCTAGCCTAGCCATAGGCATCAGTTGGGCCGAGAGTCCAGTGGGGCGGTTAGCTACATTCACCACTGCTGCGGCTGCACGCATGCTCCCCTGTCAACAGCTGGAAGAGAACGAACTGCATGCACATAGATTATCATAGATTCATGTGGTAGGTCTTTCACTGAAATCACACAGTGAGCATCCATGAACTCTCAAAAATCGCAAAGTTGCGTAAGAGTTTGACGCTAAATCTTGAATTTTCTGACACGACTAGCCCAGCAGCTTCACAAAAAATATGTGGCATGATCAGAATGCATTAAACATGAGGATGAAGAGCATTGGGTATACCCTAAGTTACTCAGATCTAATCTAAATAGTACGAAAATCAATCACAGCACGTATAGCCTCGCTTTCAATGGACAAATGGCCGTGTGATATGCTGTTATGGACTGCTTTTCGTGACCAACATGACTAACATGACCCTTGGACGCTCCTTCGGCAAGCAGCTGCGGGCCAAATGAAATAGCTGAAAAGTCTCCATTTCCTGAGGCGCCAAGCCGAGCGAAACAATGTGACTGCCCAGCTGATTCATCGTCCAAAAACTGGTGAAATTGTGAAATAACTTGCTCAGCTTGGTGGCCAATACCTAAATGGTTGGAACGGTTGGCCGCTGAAATTATTCCAGGGCAAGACTGCTTGGATACCTTACATGGCCCGGTCATTTCCGATGCTCAAGGATTGTTGGAACTGCAAGGATCTGACTGCCCGGCCTGGCTGGCTACTCTGCAATGCAGAAATGGTGGATGTTCTCCTCCAACTGCCCCATTTAAGCATCACTGTAAGATCTGTAAGCATTGAATCAGTTGTTTTTTTTCAGAATCTATATATTCACCATCATGCTATCCCATACTTTTGATCATTTGAGGATATTTGTTTCCAAAGTCATGGACCAATGGAATCCAATGAAGCTACCCCAAATCGTCCAAGTCAGACCATGACTTAGCATTGAAACAACCATGGTAACTTGGGAATCCCAAATGACTGGCTATATCCTATTCACATCCCATTTCCGATGGTTAAAAGGTAAAATCATCCCTAAAAACAAAATTAAATTCCCCACTAATAGATTATCAAATCCAATCAAATCCCATTATACTTGGTCAATCCCAAATCATCCATTGTTCCCCATGCTTCGCCAAGCATCCATGGTGATTGCCTTGGGATACTTCTTCAACACCTCTGAGATCAGTCTGTCGTTCTCGTCGTTGAAGGACGGGTCAAAACGACCCTGCGACGAATAGAAGGAGTCGGCAGTGATGTTGGTTCCCTCGTTCACCTGCGGAAAAACAAAAAAAACGTGGGGATGTCTGAACATTGGTGTATATCCCGAAATGATCCTCAATGGCCATCTTAAAGAGGGATAATCATGATTATATAATGATAACTATTGATGATTAATTTGAGGTACCCTGATTTTTGGACCAAATCGAATATAACTGAGGAGGCTCCAAGAAAACACAGTAACATGCTGGAATCCCCACTATATCACTATACTTTCTCTCTCCGTCGCCATCTCAGAGAGTTCAACAGAAGCTGAAGCTGAGCAGGTGGCCCAGCTCAATCAGCCACTAGCTGTTCAGCCAGCAGCGTCATTGGTCTAAGCCATTTATGTGGCGCTTGGAAACTTCTACTACAACACAATGGTGTTGAAAGTGTTCGTCATATGCTGGTAGAGAAACTATACTTGTGTTTCATGTCTTTTTTGTTAGCTACCAGTTGCCAGCTTGTCTCTCTTCGCAGTTTTAGTTTGGTGGTGGTTAACTGGTCTTGTCCAAGCTATGCTATTGGCGGTACTCGGGGTAGTGTCAACCCCAAAAGAATCGAGCCCCTCTGAATCTTTAAGGAATCCCCAAAGAGTGACAATCTGCTATCATCATAGCAGCCTGTTCTTGTCCGGGCCAGAGATTTTATTCATCCCAGTCAAAACCACACCAAATGCCCGAGCGCTTCCACATGGTTGCAGGTGAAGCCAAAAACATTGAAACCCCCGTGTGCCAGTTTACAAACATAGCCATAGCTTTGTCTGAAAATAGGATGCCCCCGGACCCACCGGTTTTTGTTATCATTTTCCCGAGTAAAATTACCATTATACTGGTAATATCCAATTTTTCTGGTGCGTTATCATTTTGCCGTTAGTTATCATAATATACTGGTAATATCCAATGTTTCAAACTTGGCCACTTTCTTATGATCCCATTATGTACGTTCATGTGCGCGTCGCTCGCCCCAACAAGTTGGATCAAATTGGACAAGAAACGTCCCTGGATTCCACGAGTGGAATTTCTTAACTTGGAACCATTCAGACATGGATTGAAATCTTTTTGGAAATCCCAGATCGTCCAGACCAGACATATTGGCTTTTTGTTGGAGGTAAAATCAATGTTCATTTCAGGTACATAGATCCTATATGATCTTTATATGTTAGGTACCTCCAATTTATGGCCATTGATAAAAGAGATCAACATGTTTGAAGCCCGCAAGCAGCAGAAACTCACTACTCAGGCGGGCCTTGTCTGAACCCATGGCCTTTTGCAAGGCGGACACCACTGAGGAATTTAACTCCTGTGGGAGACACAGTGGTTTGTGTCCGATAAGCTTAAATAGTCCTGGTATAGATTCCCCTTAAATAGTGGATTTACCAATGGAAAAATAATCCAAATCACCTTCGGAAAAACATGGAAAAAACAAGTAGACACATGATGTTTTTGGTATGGTCGAGTCACCAATATCATCTGAAGCTACGACTGGAATCCGATGGAATCCCCAAGAATGAAACAGATTTTGAAACCCCGAATTTCCCAATGCCCAAAAAACAAAGATCACAAAAATCATAGATCCAACATTAAAAGTGTGCTGATTAGGGGAAATTGCATAAATTGGGTGATCTATGGTGATCTGCTGAAGCAACTCAAACAGATCTGTGCCGGTCCGAGTCGGGCAAGCAGAGCTCGGAAATGGTATAGGGCTGCGCCTGAGGAAAACCAACTAAGAGATACAGTATAGAAGCACATAAAGGCAACCGGTAAACCAGCCATTCCAGTGGTATCTATCGGCCCCAACATACCCAACCCACATTGTAATTTAATATCTATATATATATAATATATATATACATATCATTGTTTTCCTTCCCCTCAGAACGTCATGGAAACCTAGATTACGAATATAATCCACCGGTTACCTGAGCTCCGCAACACGGCTATTCTAAGATTCTATGGCTCAAAACTGCTAACCAAAAAGATGGATAAACATTAATGTTGGTAAATTGACGGTTTAGTGCACGACTAAGAGACGTGCGCTGGACTTGAGCTGTCAAAGTGGCCTCGCTTGGGTGCAACCAGCGGCCCAACCATCCTCAAACAGGATCCTCAAACAGGACATGCGTGAATAAAAATCTGATTGGAATTGGAATCATCATTTTTGTTGGGGCTGATCCTGCAGTTGAAAAATTGAGGTGGGTTCAAAAATCTTGGAACCCTTATGACATAAGTGCCTGCGGGTAGCCCGGAAAAAGCAAGTGGCTTCACATCAAACATTCCCCCTGGAGATGTGAAGTTCCTAAGCACAGGTGACCCAACAGTCCTTGAAAATCCGCCGGAGGTTTTGGTGCGGACACCAACCTCCACTAAAATAATCCTTGTGGTGAACCAATGGCCCCAAAAAGACAAGACATTCACAGTTCAATGGATTGGTTTAAGGGTTAAAATATGTTAAAATCTAGCGGAAACCATCGATTTTCCCATGAAATATGGGGCTTTCCTCGAAATTTTTGCTTTAAAGCAATCCACAACTGCTCCCCTGCACAGCTTCCCGCAGCCATTCGCCGCCCAAGAACTGTAGTTCCTTTGGACCAAGGCAGAGCCATCGGCCACGCTCACGTTCCCCACCTTCCTGGCCCATGGATTCCATGGATATTCACTGATTTGGAAGGTGAAAACCCACCAGATTTGATCATGTTGATCCATTCCCAATATGTAATGTCAACCCCGGATTAATAAACCATGGTGTTTTATTTCTAGGAGCTGTTTAATTTCTAGGAGCTGTTTAATTTCTAGGAGGTGTTTAATATTTCTCGGAGGTGTCCAATATCTAGTCTGGTTGGTGGTTTTAACCATTTTGAAAGAAATAGCCAATGGGAAGGATTATTCCCAATATAATCAATATATGGGAAAATAAAAAATGTTCCAAACCACCAACCAGTAGTGGCATCACCTGATACATCTGCCAAGGTACACCGACTCCTGCAAACAGCCGCAGGTGCCCAGCCGCACCACTGCCATGGGGCCGGCCACCACAGCACGCGCCTCCCTGAGAAAGAAGTCCTGGGTGGCACGTAAACACTGGGATCTTTTCCGTGGAACAATAATGGTTTTCATGGGTCTAAATTAATTAATTATATACTAAACAATGATAAACACATATAACATATCTAACTTTATCTAACTATGGAATATGATATTGTGTTAGTAACACATTAATGGGTTTGACTATATGATTGTTTCATGTGTATATAACTATAAAAAATTGAATTCAACCATGAAAAACAGGAATTGACCACTGAATAGGATTTTTTCAAAAAAAAGGTCATGGTTACCCATGAATAATGGGGATTCATCTATGTTTGCACTATGGGCTGTGTGATCAAAAAATAGTTTGTGGGTCTGCCTGGGATAGGGTATACCCTCATTCTTGAATGTGGCAAACTATGGTCAACCAGCGGATTTGAGGGGATCCTACGTTCAAACAAACCCATCCGAACCTAGTGGACATGGCATCAACCCAATTCATCACCCAACTCCTTAGAGCCTTAGATCTTAATCAGGGCTCATCCTTTGTTGCATCGTAGCCCCTAAATCGGTGATTGGGCATATCTTTACCAATCTGTTCATCCTTTTAGCTTACCAAAATACGAAAAGAGAATATCGCTGGCTTCTTGGAAGCTGGGGCTGGTCAGTTTATAGCTCCGAGGAACCATCATCGCCAAGCCCATGCCAATGGACACCACCGAGAGCCTCCAGTCTTTGGTCAATTCGAGTGAAAAACTTTGAGCACTACGGTGCTGTACTCCTCCTAGGTGAAGTGGGAAAGCTACATCTTTGGATTCTTTGTGGAATTAAAACCATTTAAAACCAGCGCTTAAGGCTGTACTGCTGTACAAGTGGCAAGAAATCCCCTGAATCAACTTGAATCAACCCAATGAAATAGCATGAAATACACAGAAATACCCATGGTTGGCTCCAACCCCATGATACATAAGGTAAGGATAGGTAAGGTACAAAGGGAACTGACTGTTAACATCATGAAATGCGAGCTGTCAAGTTCATGCACCAACACTTGCAGGGAAAAAAATATACAGTAACAAACGGGACATTCGCTTTTTAAAGCATAAGGGCCCTTCAAGGAATGATAAACTCAATGAAGATGCTCACGTTAAATCAAAACTGGCTCTATCATTTTTTGTTTACGCATGTCTACCCCAACAAACGGCATACTGGCTTCATATTTTTCCCTATGGAGGGCGACATCAGTTATAGGGACACTCCTAGAACATTCCTTTTCATTTGTTTCAATTCCAAAACAATCCTTTTCATTTGTTTTAATTCCAAATGATTCAATTTCATTCCAAATAATTATATATTGTTACGTTTCAATTGTTTATGTTTGGTTTGGGATTTTCTTTGGGATTGTTCTTGAAGCTTTTGGTTTGGCTATTGAAAATGTTCTGGATTGTTTTATCGGTTTATCTTGATTTTGTTTCTATGTTTATGTGTTTGTTTTTTGTGTTCAATTGTTTTCTATGTTTACAGTAAATTATTGAAAGGTTTGATTGTTTTTTACTTTTTTTTGCGTTGTTATTTTTTCTTTATTTTGATTGTTTTTCTTTGTTTTTTGTTTAAATGTATATACAGTAAATATATATATATATAGACAGTATATGTTTGTGTTTATGTTTCAAATTAGATTTTGTTGATTTGTTCAGTCTGTTTTTTAATGTTTGGATGTCTTGTTGCTTTTTGTGAATTGTTTGGCAATGTTGATGTTTATCGACAGGGTAGCAACTTCTAGGAGAACCCTGCTAGGAGTAGCCCAGAAATACCTCTCACATGCCTGGAAACCTAAAGGAACACCTCGCTGCAGAAAAAACGGAATCCAAATGTGCAGGAAATGAGAGCCCCTGGAATCATCCTGCTCCACCTTTCTTATCAGGAATTGTATGGAATTGTCGTGTGGCACGGCATGCCTTTCTCCACCAAATTTTCCGGTGTAGGTCAGAAATCCTCTGTCAGAGGCCAGCTTGAAGAGACTCCCTGAGTCCTGCGACGTGGGGGAAGCAAGGCTGCAGCATGTGGCCATAGGAATGTCCGCACCTCTCCAGTGCTTCCAGTGCTATGGGTTTGTTCCATGTAATGATCTCAAACAAAGATGGAACAACCAACACAAGTAAATGGTACATAATCATCCCATAATCATTAAAACCTGAATGAGCAATGCACATGTTAGGACCGCAATGGATGTTAAACATCAGGAGCAACATGTGGTTTGCACAGTTCCGCACAGGAATGTTTCTGATTCACAGTGGGTTGAACCAAACGTGAACAAATGAATAAGGATTGAATGAATCTTCCATATGAATGGATCATGTATGTATATATATGTATATCAATAAATATTTACCTATTTACATAGCCGTTTATATATAACTATATATATATAATAAACATATATAAACCTATTTGTTTTAAAGAAAACATAATATTAATATATATATATATATATATCCTTTGCTGCTGCTTAAATCTTTTTCAAACATGCAGTGCTGCAGCTTCTCCTCTGGCTGCAGAAACTGACTCAAGAGCTCCGCTCTCGTGTGGTGCCCTGTGGCCGTCCGGAAGGTTTTGCTTCAGAGTTTGTCCCAAAACTGGGGGATACTTCGAAATTGGCATTTTAAATCCCCCCAAAATAACTAGACAGTCGGAACCCGGTGTTTTTTTTAAGGGATTTTTTCAGAAGGGGATCATTTTTTTATATGTTTTAATCTTGAGATGATGATCAACCTGATCACCCTTAAACATATGGGAGACCATATTTTCAGATTTTTGCCCCAACGACATGAAAAAAATGACCAGGGTTAAAACCACCTTTGGGAGTCCCAGCCAACCTAAAACTGAACCCAGTGGATATTAGAGAGATTTATCATTTAATTGTAAATATACATATATATATATATATATTATATGTATATTATATATATTATATATGTTTATTAGTTTATTTATTTATTTATTTAAGGTACCCCCGGTAAACCACATGACATGTGAAATTTGAACTACGTTATGACTCATTCTGTAATTATGTTAAAAACATGCGGTAATTTAATTCGTTTGGTCCACTGAAAGTTTCCCCGGACTCCAAGGGCGCCTACGACGATGACGCGGTTGGCGATCTCCTCAGCACGGCTACTGATAGCTACTGTGGTTTTTAGCCAATGTCATAAAACCCTTAAATCCCCAAAATAGTGATTAATAGTGACTATACTAGTGGTTAATAGTGATTAATACCTGATTAATGTGGTTAAAACAATAATAAACCATCGCCAAAATCAGAATTTGTATGGGGATCGGTCAAAACCTTGTACCCCTGGTGGACATCAAAATAGCTGGTAAATGGATGTTCATCCCACTAAAATGGTATGTATAGGTATTGACCCATACCCATATGGGTGGTATAGACTATCAAACGTGGGGTGCTAGAAACCGTCCCAAAATGTCCCAACTCCCAAAGTGTTTTTCTTCGATGATTTTCCCCATGGAAACTGGCCATCGCAACTGGAGAACGCCCTGCCAAGTTGCTCCATCCGTGAGGCCCAAATGAAGCACCCGACCAGGAGTGCCAGACCTTTCTCGGCACACATTGGCGGCTTTCAGAACTTTGACCCTCATGTTGACTCTAAATACTGCAGTTTCACATGGGTCATGGGGTCCTTGCAGCCCAAAGCTGTATGCGTGACTCAGGGCCTTCAGCCGGGCCCATGCAGGTTTTCCCTGCCTGGGGACGGCGTTGGTGCCTTCATACACCGACTTCTTCTCTCCAATGCACGCCTGGCACAGAGAAACTTGCCAGATAGTAGGGACACTTCTGAAATATCTTCTGGATTCACGGGCAGGTTCAAGTCTTGAATATTCCTTGAAACATCATCATATAAACCTTGAAAGTCACACCATATTGGTCCACTTTTATTAATTTTATGTACTATGTGTAAACGGGTGAATATTAGGTTAAAAAAAACATATAAAACAACTGTCAAACTGTATGTATCGTATATACCCTATCTTTATGTAAATACACAATGCACATAATCAACACCGACATGATAGATACAATACATATATAACTATACATAGATAATTATACATATAGTTATTATATATATATATATATTATATATATGTGTGTATGATTATTCTGTGATATGTACAAAAATATTATTTATAATTATATAATATAGATATCACATATATTTTTTATTACATATGATAATATTATTTATCATATCTGATAAACACATGTATCCCAGTATCCCCTGTATCCCAATCTCCACCCGGCCAACTTCCCTTCCCTTCTTTCACAGGGCAGCCTGCGAGTTCAGCCTTGTGAGGGCCTCAACCATTGGATCCCCATGTTTCATCATGTTTCATGAGCTTCCCCCAGCAGAAAACTGTCAGACATGCTGAACTATTTCTGGTTGGTGGTAAAAAAAACAATCTCGAAAAATATGAACGTCAAGGGGAAGAATGACATCCCATATATTATGGAAAATAAAACATGTTTGACACCACCAACCAGGTATTACAAT
>Ga0126342_10003637_pt1:0-7500 | contig 25649 bp, 24 predicted proteins | sample Cyp1metagenome_FD_92528 | JGI IMG/M metagenome (GOLD analysis project Ga0126342, IMG submission 92528) | Coral microbial communities from Lord Howe Island, Old Settlement Bay, Australia - Cyphastrea 1 metagenome | ecosystem: Host-associated > Invertebrates > Cnidaria > Coral ... | reverse complement strand
CCTTAATGGATATATGTATTCATGTTTTCTGCAACATTTTTAGCATTCAAAGTTCGATTTTACGGGGAGTAATGAAATGCTTGGCGGATTGGACTATATAATTCATGCCCGGATAGCTAGACAGATTGATAGGCAATGACGTCTTAAAGAAAAACAACGGAACACCAACATAAGAACATGTGTTTCTGAGCATGTTGATGTTGAAGGTGATGATGGTGATGATGATGGTGATGATGATGATGATAACGATGACGATGAGGACGACGACGACGACGACGATGATGATGGTGATGGTGATCTCTTTGGACGATCCAAGTAATTATAGCTCCAAGGTCGAGCCAGTGCTCCATAGCCCCAAATCCCATGAAAAAAACCATGAACATTTCACATAGTTATGGAAAATGATCTATTTCGCTCGATGGTTTACCTGCTTTCATGGTGATTGTCCTTCAATTAACAGAGAGTGTTGTTTTCATCCCGTCAAATTCCATGAATTTTTCACTATGAAATCCCCATTTGTCAAAAATCACATGAATCCAAAAAGAAAATCCCATGAAATCCCATTGTACCCCAGTCATTCAATCCCCATTCATGACATGTCCATCGCCGCACCTCGCATGGCAAGAAGTGCCGTGCCGCAACAGGCTTCCGTCCAGCTGGCGCTCGTCACCTCAGCGGCGCTCAGTCCTGTGAAATCCAACAAACATGGGAGGATTAATGGGAAAAGCATGGGAAAATCATAGGAAATCATGCGAAAATCTATGGAAAATAGGGAAAATATATAGGGAAATCCAGCAAAATGGATGTTTATAGCTAAAAATAACCAACTATAAATGGGATAATAGACGGGATATAATCGTGTGGTGGTTTTAAAAAGACATCGCAAACTGGGAAATCCACAAACTAAATGGAGGTTGATAGCTGTGAACATCAACTATAAATGAGAGATTTCAAATTTCCCACGGGAATCATGTGGTAAAGCCAATGCCATAAAGCATCCCAACAAAACCAACCATTTGGGGCCATTATTATCATTATTATTATTTATCTCATTGCTAGGCGTATACACAACAATAAACACAAAGTGGGGATGGTTTATTGCAGTGGGTTTATCACATTATATGATATCTGTTTCTTAATGGATGGATATTCAAGGTGGTATATCATCCAAATATAAATTTACAAAAATATTGGTGCAAAACATGGAAATTGGTGGCGGAAATTGGTGGTTCATGATAAACATACGCAAAGACACGTGCTGAAATCTGTGGGCTGTGCTGAAACCCCTTGCTGTAACGCGACAACAGCAAACGGTTTACAACGAACCATGATCTATATATTTATATATGTATATATGGCCATAAATGTCTGTCTGCAACTACATAGATCTCAATTGGTGATGTTCACTATCAGCTTCGATTCTCAATATGCATCTGATGTTTTCTTGGTCAACTGATTCAGACATTAATCCCCATGTGGTGGTTGAAATGTTGAGATCCGAATTTTCTATGCCGTGGCACTGGCACGCCAATCAGCCGCTCACGGATCCGTCGCCTGGGGAATTTGACGGCCAGGGTTGTCACGAACATGGAACGTATTAACAAAACGAATGGTTAAAGTTTCAATAAGTGATCAAACATGGGGGAAACTGTATTTCTTCTTAAATATAGATGATTATTATAGATATTATTAAAGCTTCAACAATTGGGGAAACTGGTTTTAACATGTTTGAATCTGGTTTTTGTTTTGTGCTAGTAATGGCAATTTTCGAGTAGATAATCAGGAAGACCACAGGAAGGGACACATTTTACAGGAAACCATGGCCAAAAACAAACCAGTAAATACAAGGGTTTCAAGCGTATTTGTCACATCATCTATATAATCTATATAATTCTATGACAATCAAGTATCCTTTTTCGAAACAAAATCAAAAGAAACCAGGATAATAATAAATGACTGATGATCAATAGGTAATTGGTGTTCTTTTAGGGGCAACGACTGGTATAACCAATATACAGTTTATCAGCAAAATAGTCGTTGTAAAGGGATTGGGCTTGCCCCATCTTTGTTCATCAACCAGTAGCAGAAACCATGAATATCGATGATCCCCCAACCAACATGGCGCCATTTAAAGAGTCTTCCAACTCAAGCCATGGCATGGTCTATGCCGACTGGATGGACGGTGTACATATTATATACATATATATATATGTGCATGACATATACATATATATATATATATGTATATGTATATGTATGCACATATTGTACATGTATAATCATAAATTTGTAATTATATTGTATTGTGTAGTTTTACTTATATGTATGCCCCATAGTGAGGCAGTCCTGAAAATGAATCCTTGAACAATAGATTGGGTGGCCATTGATACATTGAAATAGCATGCAATGATTGGAAGATTGAATCAAGTATGGAAACCGTATGCAATAGCCAGCATCCTAGCAGCCAATTTACTGGGTTGCATACTCCATCTGCATACTATATTATATAAAAATCTCCTTCAAATTCCCCAAGACATGATATCTCTCCAGTAAACAAAGAGTCCGATATCGAACATCCCCAAGTGATCAATGACTTTCACATTAACAAAATACAGTATCCATGCGTAATGGATGTTCCCCATGTTTTCCCGTATGTTCCAAGGCCCCGGGCCACACAGGATTTTGAGCTCCTCCACCTGCGGTGATGACCTCGAAAGTGGACACCTTCTGATATTCAGGTTGCCTAAAATGGAGATACCATCAAATCCTCAATTTTAACAGGATTTTTCATTATATATCATTATATATATATGGGTTAAATTACATTGTTTCACTAACCTAATTAATTTAAAGATTCTTTGGGGGATGATTTCCCTACTTATTAGCCATGATTCCAGTGAGGTCGCAGTCAGTGAGGTCGTTATAAATTACCGAGATGTTTGCTCTGAAAAATCACATCAATCTACAGTAATTGACTTTATGTCATGATATATCTATCATTTACATTCAAGTAATCACACACTTCCTGCACTACTTCAGGCTTCACTGCAGCGGTATCTGAGCATCCGCGCTCGCTTCAGCTGGGCCGCACCCAAATCCTTCAGTTTCTGATAGCCAGAAGCCTGGCAGCAAGAAGCCAGACAAGTGAAGCAATGGGAAAGCAAAGGCTAAATGACAAATCTCAGCTAGACAAAGTGACAAAACATGAGAATCTTGAGATTTTGTGAGCTGGTTATATATATATATACACGATTTGTAGACGAAACGTTTCTCAAGTACTATATGTACTAATCTATCCTACCATATACTACCCACGCAAGCTTGACCCAACTGACCGGAAGCTGATTAAATTTGGCGGGTGGCACTTGTTCCAACCAATTTCCAATCTCCACAAGCAAACAGTTTTCTGATTGGCAGTTTGACGTGGGAACCACCCGTGGGCATCACATCTGGGATGCCCAAGAATGCGGTTTTCTCATGTTTGCACTGTAGGGCAACCTAAAAAACTGCTTGATCCTCATGTTCCCTATTACTCTCTGGTAAACTAACATGACTATGGAAAATCACAATTTTTAATGAGTAAATGAACCATAAATGACAATTTTCAATAGCTATCTTAGTTTACCAGAAGGTAAAATAGCCACGAATTTTCGCAGAACCCGACCTCGATTCGCGCCATTCCTTCCAGGATGCCGTGCAAAAAGCGGGCCTTAACCATGAACTTCAACCATGGAGCTTGGTCGGCTGCTATATATTGCTATAAAAAATATCCAAAACACGCCTCTAAACTCACAATTTTCCCCCAATAGGATGATCTGTTTCAGAGCGGTTTTCAAAAACCGTGACTTTTTTCGAACGTTTAATGTGCATTAATGCGCATTATGTCACCATTTATATCCCCATTCTTGTCGGTTGATCCCCCAACGTATAACCAAACATACGGCAAGCTGGGAAATCCTCTAAACGGAAGGACAATTGCCATGTTTCATTACAGGGTATATATATATAGATTAGAAAGTAGACCGAAACTTTGGAGCAATCCAATCTTTATCCACAGGTAGAGATTGATAGCCAGTAGAGACTTAGATATAGATATATATATATATATATATATAAATATATACATTAAAATAAATTGATACCAATACATTTCCCAACTAATCATCTGATTTGTCTTTCGAGATGCCATTTTTCCATGAAAAAAACCCTCCATATTTACAGAGATTTTCTAGCCATGATTGATTGCCGGAGGGGAATCACCATTCTGTCATTCCCAAATACGAGCACGAATCATTTCTCAACTACTCATAATATTTTCATTTATAGATGATTTTCATTGATTTTCCCGCATCTTGATAGTAACAAAAAAAGTACCGTCATATACTATAATATTACTTAGTATTGGCAACCTCTCTCTCTCTTTCGATCGCCATCCCGAAGGTTCAATAAGCCTCCTAATTTACTGATTACCATCTGGTAATTTAACGGTTCACTATTTTGAACATGGCCCCAATAATCCACAATACCTATTAAAAATAGTGATTTTCCATAGCTTTCTGTATGTTTACCAAAGGGTATTCCCCCAAAATAAACAACCGATCCGACCAATCCCCGGAGGTTTTTCGATCCCAAGGATGTCCAAGGGACGTCCTCGGCAGGCCGAGGTTCCAGTCGAGGTTCCAAGGTGGCGTCGCAAACGGGAAAACGCCTTAAACATGACAGGGCTCTCTAGTGACTCACTGGGATGTTCATGTTAAATAATGATATAGACCATCTCTTAACATCCCTCAAGTCTTCCAACTCTAGTAAATCAAATTAAATTAAATCAACCCAAAAAATGATGGGATCTATATATAATTCAATTTAAGATGATTCAACGGGATTTGATGGGATATCGGATATGCTGGAATTAAGTTCTGAAAAAACACAGTTTGCCCGATCTCTGGGAGTCCACTCTGCCCAGGTGATGGCAAGGGGTAGTAGTCCAAATCTGGCGTCCCGCAGGTGCCGGTCCCGTGTGCAAGAATGGACTGGTAGACCAAGATAAACTATGGGAAGTATCGGAAAATATGGGAACATCACAGTTTTTAATGTGGAAATTGCGGCAACTATAAATGGCCATGCTCAGAAAAAACAATAACACATAGATAAATAAAATAAATACATAGTAATACATATATATATATATATATCAGTGGGGGTGTCTGACAGTTTACGGAAAAGCCCCCAAACCCAAGCCCATCGAATGCAAATGGCCATTTTTGGGGCATCTGCATTTACAGAAAAACAGTTTGCATTCATAGACCCTGGCTGATTTTGTCATGAACTGTATTGTTGATTATAGTTGGGTGGATTGCCAAATAACAATGTTAGTAGGATGGAAGCCTAACTAACAAACCAAGTATTTATATATATATGTATATACTGGGCTAACAGTTTGAATGCTTACCAATAACTTTGCTCAAGGTCCACAGTCTGACAAATAGCTCTGTCACACATGGCCTCATCGTTGGACAAGACTTGTTTGTTGTTTTCTTCCCAAGTTTCAACCAAACAAAACAAACAAAACAAAGGAAGCTGGCCGGCTGGCAGTGAGAAAAAAAAACAACTTCCACATCCCCCACCACAAATTCTTCAGGTTCTGGCTGATCGTCTTTAGGTGAGGTGCCTGACTCTTTCTCTGGATCGATCTCTGAGCTAAGCTGCTTCAGGACCTGCTACCGGCTGCTACCGGGCCCAAACTGGGGATTGGGGGCCGACCCCCACCTGCCCGGGATCCTTGTCATTTTCCCCACTTTTGGTCTGGTGGTCTCTGATATGGTCAAAAATCTGGGCAAACCGAGGGGAGAGCTGAAGGCCAACGAGTGCGGAAACTGCGCAAAAAGTATACATATCTAATTATGTGTATGCACACATGTATACACATTATATATAATCATTATGTCATATGATCATGGGCCAAAAGTGGGTATCACCAGTGGACATCACCAGTGAATATGATCTATAAACATTTATAAACCCTATATAATGTGGATAGTACACCGGTGACCATCAAAAATAGTTGGTAAATGGCGCCTCCTTCGCGTACGGTACGCGATTGGGGTCTTGTGTCTTATGGCAGAGATGCCGAGGCGCATCTACCCAATCTTAAGCATGTTGAAACAACATGGAATCCTGCGTGCTGACTATTTGTTTTATTTATGTATACTGTATACATCTGTATACATCTGTATACTATGTTTATTTCTTGAAATTTGAAGAGGTTCATCACGATCAGTTGATATCAGTTGGCTCGGCGAACTTCCCAACCAGTTGCCCCAGCCTTGTCAGTGAAGAACTTACCTGGGTGGAGCCAATAGGGCCATGATGGAGTCACTTCCCCATGGCCGGCTCATTCGAGTGCCAACCAACTTGATACCCTGCACAAAAATACAACTGGTTAGTACGAATGTAGATAAACACCTGTACATATAAGTTCATATCATATGTAATTTCAAACATGTAATATAGTTTGTTTTTCAAAAATATATTATCACACATATATGTTGTGCACACCCTCTGCCAATCAAACGTGGCTGGTAAGGTAACGGCAAATACCCTGCGCATGGCGCTTTTAATGGAAAAACACTATACAAATCATCAGCTATACTAGATGGAGATACATACACACACGCATATATATGATATGATATATATTGCTAAATCAACAATACATCGACCATACATCACCTATGTGCTTATATATATATGTGTCATACCTATAAAATCCTACATGTGTGTATCAATTCGGAAAAAAACTACTGATATCAGAGAACGAGCAAATGTGGTGGATTTTGATTTTGCCACTTCATGCCACTTCATGCCACTTCATGCCACTTCGAGTGGCCATGCCACTTCGAGTGGCGTATGCCACTTCGAGTGGCGTATGCCACTTCGAGTGGCGTATGCCACTTCGAGTGGCGTGTGCCACTTCGAGTGGCGTGCTGACTGTGTAGCCTTCGCGTTCCGAGTGGCGTATGCAACTGAAAGTGCAAGCTTTGTAGTACAAAGTAGTACTGCGGAGTGCTTTGTGCAACTTTTGTAGTACAAAGTAGTACTGGGGAGTGCTTTGTGCAAGCTTTGTAGTACAAAGTAGTACTGGGAAGTGGTTTGTGCAAGCTTTGTAGTACAAAGTAGTACTGGGGAGTTGTTTTGTGCAACTTTTGTAGTACAAAGTAGTACTGGGGAGTGCGGAGTGCTTTGTGCAACTTTTGTAGTACAAAGTAGTATTGGGGAGTGCTTTGTGCAAGCTTTGTAGTACAAAGTAGTACTGGGAAGTGGTTTGTGCAAGCTTTGTAGTACAAAGTAGTACTGGGAGTTGTTTTCTGCAACTTTTGTAGTACAAAGTAGTACTGGGGAGTGCTTTGTGCAAGCTTTGTAGTACAAAGTAGTACTGGGAAGTAGTTTGTGCAAGCTTTGTAGTACAAAGTAGTACTGGGGAGTTGTTTTGTGCAACTTTTG
>Ga0126342_10003636_pt1 | contig 25653 bp, 21 predicted proteins | sample Cyp1metagenome_FD_92528 | JGI IMG/M metagenome (GOLD analysis project Ga0126342, IMG submission 92528) | Coral microbial communities from Lord Howe Island, Old Settlement Bay, Australia - Cyphastrea 1 metagenome | ecosystem: Host-associated > Invertebrates > Cnidaria > Coral ... | reverse complement strand
TGCAGGTCTGTACCATATATATATACATATATATTATATTATATTATATTATATTATATTATATTATATTATATTATATTTATACATATATATACATATATATGTACATATACATGTTTATATGTATTTGCCTGTGTACGGATTTCCCATAATGATTGTTTTTCATTGGTTTCCCAGAGTGGGTTGAAGCGAACTTTTTTTCGACCCCAGCATTTGGGGATAAGAAACCATGGTTGTTCTGCTGATTTCCCCCTTAAACTAAGCCTTGGATTCAAGTTGTTTCGTATGTTTCGTGGTTTTTGCAGATTCACTCCCAATTTTATAGATAAAAGCAATGTTGATTGGTTAAAAGCCGACCCACCATTGGTTTGATTCAACTTTTTGGTGTTTCCTTCCATCAACGCATGTTGATTGGTTTTTCTAGCCGACCCACCATTGGACCATGTTTGTTTACCAGTTCTACTGATTGAATCCTCCAATGGCGGGTGAAACTGCAGGAACCACAGAAGATTCAACGTAGCAGATACTTTCGTGCCTACTGCACTGGGCGTTTGCATGAGGCGTGGGGAAGTTGAAGCCAGATGGGAAAGCAGCACCTTTATCATGATGATGGGCATGGGTTTTTACATATTATGTATATATATTATATATATATTTTATATATTATATATATATTATATATATATTATATTATATATATAATATAATATATATATATATATATATTATATATATAACATATAATATATATAATATAATATATATATATTGTAACGTATATGATATATATATATGCATGATGTTAACATACAACGTATATATATATATACACACATGTACTTGCATATGTATGCATTTGGGTATGCTCAGCGGCATATTCTAAAGTAGGTAAATCATGGCTGTCAGTTTACTGGAGGGTATTCCGGGTACTCCGAATCAATGAAGATTTTCTTGTGATGGGTAGCTCACATCCACTTAGCCAGCTAACTGAGAGTTGTAGCCAAACCAAAACAAGACAACTGGGATATTCATGGAGATTCTGCGTTTGCAAGCTGGAATATGAGAACATATATAATTATATATATATATCACCTGAGCTACGTTTTTTTTTAAGTATGAAGGGGTTTATCTGCAGCGTAAACTGGATGTTGCTTTCGGTTGGTTTTACATGGCTGGCGTAAGGATTGCGTAGGATTGGCGTAGGCATTTTTCAAGGTTCCAAATATTTCTGGTTCGCGTAGGCGACAATTTTATTATTGTACAGTATTTCAATTGCTCGTACATGATCGGCGTTGCAATCTCATGCTTTAAAATTGATCCAATGTTATCCACAAAAGGTTTAAAGGCACCAGGTTCATGCATGGATAGTCGTCTATACGAGCAAACCGAGGAACCCGCCCGGCAGAGCAGCTACACAAGGGCAACGGAGCAGCTTAAACCACTAGCTGTCCATGCCAACTGGAGTCTAGATGTTCTTCGCTTTCCACCTGCTTGTTGCTGTAAGGGCCATAAGGCTCTTGCTTGAGCCGAATGTTTCACCAGATTTCTGCCAGGGGACCCTGGAACAGGCGTAGGCTTCGCGTAGACTTCGCGTAGGCACCGCGTAGGCTCGGGTGCACAGACTGACCACCAGCCCACGTGCGAATGAGTCCATATTCGAAGCATTGAATGCCCAGAACCGCCCTTCAGCACGTTGAAACACTTTGGGACCTGGGTGCTGGTGTGGCTGCAAGATGTCTATGGGCACTTTGGAGTCTGGGTGCTTGTGCTGCTGCAGGGAGCAGGGTGTGGTTTGGAGCCTGCTGGCTGGTGCCCCTGCAGGGCGCCGCAAGGTATGCCACTTAGCACAATGTTGATGGGACTGTGGTCGCGTAAGCAAAAGTTCCGTTCCAGATTTCCAAAAGCAGCCGGGAGTGTGACGGCGTAGGCAAACAAGTACGTTGTGGCATCGTTTTACACGGGCGTTGGCCCTGCGTAGGCACACCTTCAAAGGTATGATCCGCGTAGGCTCCCACTGTGGCAGCGTAGACATTGCGTAGACAGTGGCGTAGGCAAAGCAGGAGTATAAGGGCCAGACAACCCAAAAAACACAGCTCACCTGATCATTTGCTTTAACAGAACATCTGTGGTTATGGGTTGCTCCCCCACAAACCTGATCGACTGGTCCGAGTGGTCAGTTTGTTTAAAATCTACCCTTTGAAAAAATGTGGTAATCAAAGATGGTAATTGAAAATCCTATGTACAACGCTTGAAAAAAAAAGAACATCATCTTTAAATGTGTGTTTTCAATGGGACCATGATCTATAAGTCGGGAGGGCTGGGGAAGTCCTCATCGGGTCTCGTTTCCAGGTCGCCGTCGCCTCAGAGACTGAGGATGCAGCCTGGGTGTGACTCGAAGCGAAGGATTTTTGGACCGTTATTTTCGCCTCCAAATGGGTTGTCTGAAACTGGGGTATAGCGGTATATCCCCAAACTGTTTATAGTTTGTTTGGGGAAAATTATTATGCTGGTAATGATTCTGATGATATTATATAACTATGGGATTTTTGGGGTTTTGCTTATTTTTAGACAAACCGACAAAACCAAACGGGTTTGATTGAAAACAGAAAACCCCAAATTCCAATGGTTGTTCATCATTTTTTTTGTGAACATTTTTTTTGTGGTATACAATTTTTAGACATTGCGTTTAATGTGACCACAGGGCTGGGATACGCAAAGCACCTGTAAGCAACCCAGAGAACCAGCAGAAAACCCTGGTTACCATCCAACTTTGAGAGCGTTTCCTGTAAAAACATCCTTGAAACAATTCTCGGAATACAGTACATGTTGCACATTTGCATGGGTATTTGAGTCCAAACTCACCGCTCAATGGCAGGACATAGATACAATTCGCAGTTTTGTTCCCACGTCCTCCCCATGATCCAAGAAATTCGCCCCGAAATGGCAAGTTCAATTGAGAACATGTGGTTTTGAACCCCCAAAATTTGGGGTACCATATTTCAGTCTCAACTCAGATATGGGTGTGTCTGAAAATCGGGTACCCCTAAAATCCATGGTTTATGATGAGTGTTCCTCTTAAAACATGCCATTTGGGGAATACGGTATACACCATGTTCAGTCACAACCAGATATGTCATGAACCTCCTCCCCTGTAAAGAGAGGGAGATATTCAGGACATGGGGTGTCTAAAAATATGGTTTTCAGACACAGCCAGATGGACCTATTTTGCACCATTCCTCCCAGTCTCTGACCATGACCATGAATGTATCATGTTTCCTAAACATGGGATATCATATCATTGGTCCCATTAAATCCCGTTATAACCCCAGTATATCCCATTATATTCCCAATGTATTTCCATTCATTGATGCTTATAGTTATATATGTTATATATCCATATTTTTAATATTCCGATGAACAACCCGTACATTCCCATGATATTTCCATGATATCCCCTTAAATCACAATGAAATCACCATGAAATCCCATTAAATCCCCATATTCCTATGATCTCCTTTGATATTCCCCTGATCCTCCCAGTTGACCCTGGATCCCTTCACCAGGCCGGCGCTGAAATCTGCCCTTCACCGCTGCAATCTAGCCTTGATCCGCGAGTGCGAGAGATCTGAGGCCCACGGAGAGCTGATCCCGGCGAATGCCTCGAATGTAACATGGGTATAGACATCGGGATTTACCAAGAAGAATGGAGATAATGGAGGTTGAATGGGAATCAAGGAACAAAAAATGGGAGTAAGTACACCAGCAAAAACAGGGTTGATTGGAACCAAGCAACAAACATGGAGGTTTAACATGGATTGACCAGCAAAATAGAGGTTTCATGGGAGTTAATGATCAAAAACGGAGGTTTAGCCTGGTTTTACCAAGCAAATGGATCTTGAATTGGATTTAACCAGCAAAAATGAAAAAATGTTGTTTCATGGGATGTAAGCAACAAAGATGGAATTTAGATATAATGTATTCTAGTTGAACATGGCCCGTAGTGAATCAATGATCAGCTACCAGACTCACCATGACTCACCTCTCTGGATGCGTAACTCCTCATTTTCTCTGGTCATCAAACATGGCAATGGACAAATTATGAGAAATTCTGACAGATTCAAGATATATAATTTTCCCAGCAACAAAATTGTGATTTATTGATATCGATAGATATTTATAGTGATGACTTTAAAGGCATGCTCCAGCCATCTTGGATGACCCCAGCGCTCCAAATCAATGGGCCCAGGTCACAGAGATCATCGATCTTTCCCTGGAGTCATTGGAGAAAGAATTGCAACGTGACGGTCACGGTTGATTAACATGGATGAACATGTATTTCAATGATGGGAACTAAACATCAGGGTACCAACTAACCTAGTATTACAAAGCTATTTTAGTTTTTAAGCTAGGGTCTAACATTAGTCTACCTGTGATCAAAGCTGGTAGATTCTTTGGTGATGGGTACCTTCTAGTGATTTATAGTCTATAACATAGAAATCAAGGTGTCTAGTAGATAAATCACCTACCAATGAGCTATTTTCCATGGCTATATTAGTTTACTGTCGGGTATGTAAACATGTTTTTTTTGCTCAAAATGCTCACACAAGTTTGTATATGATAGCAAGAAAAATATCAATGGGTTTTTAGTAACTTCGGGGTACTTACCCTCCAATAAGCAAGCCCCTCCAATAAGCAAGCATAGAGTTTGACAATTCTCCAATTATAGATTTTTTCCCATTACCATGTTTGATTATCGGAGGGTATACAAAGATAATAGAGATTCAAATGCGGGTATTCAGGTATTCATCGGTTTGCCAAGTGGGGGTTGCGTGTGCGATTCGTGCTTGCTGTGGAACCCGGAACCCCGCCATTTAGAAGTAAAGCAATGGGGGTTGGACAGCCTATATACTTAGTATTTTTGTGTAGATACACTTCTACGAGTGGATCTAAATGGAATGGATATGATTGGCGTTGTGACTGGCCATGAATCGGCAATGAATTGGGTCTGATTGAGCTGGTAGATAATACACCTACTCGGTGGATCATTCTACTTACTAAGCAGATTATAGATTTTGCTCAAAAGATCTTTCAAGGTTAAATATATACATATATAAATAACAAAAATAGTACTAGTACCTGGTATTTCAGTAGCTTGAGTTGGGTTTTTAGGGACCCACTTGTAACCAAAATTCTGATTTACTTGCTAAGGAGGGTGAAGCACCAAGTATCCCTGGCTTGTAGACGTTTTTCTGTTAAGTTCGTTTTTTTCCCTGAAGATTGGCTAATTATTCTACATTATCCTAGAATATCCTAGACACATATTGCCATATATATATATATATATACATATATTGCCATTTTGAGGTGGCTTTCCCAATATTGCCATGTGAATGTGCAATGGAGGAATGATCCGATGATCCCAGTTTTGAGGCCCAACTTGTCGGAGTTGTCAGTTGGTGATCTCACCAACTGGCTCGGTAACAACGGGATTTGAGGCACATGGATACATGTTGGCCTGTGGTTATGGAACGTGCCTGGAACATGGAACATTTTTTGAAGATGGCTCCCACCTTTCTCAACACTGGATGGTACTTGTAGTTGAGTACAAAGAACATAAACAAACATCTGTGGTTCCATTGGAAATCAACAATCATGTTTGATCAGATCCCTGTCAATAAATCATGATGTGCCCAGGCAGAACTTGCAGCAGGAAGTGTGGGAGCTCGATCGGAAGAAAATGGAGAATTTGAAGACGCTGGTCCAATCAAAAGTGGGGGAATCGACGGGGAACAACTGGATGGGGATTTTCTACTTGGCATGTCGTTCATACCTCCAAACATATTAGGATGTTTGTATTTATACGTATACCGTATACGCGGTATATATGATATAGACATATATTATATATACCATGCAGTACATATTTTATATATACATATGTACATGCATATAATTTTTGAACTATTGCTTTTGACTGGGATATTACCATATATTAGCTGTTTACCATCTCCGGGATGCATCTCCACGGTGATATCTGGGCAGTTTTTCTCGGCAGCCTGCCTGCCTGCTTGCTGCTGGCTTGCGTGCTGGCTGGTTGCCTGCGAGCTTGCATCCTTGCCTGACTGCCCCAGCCTGCTTGGCTTGGACTGTTTGCTTGTCTGCTTGCCTGCCTGCTTGCTCATCTGCTTACCCTTTTGACTCAAGGTGTGTCAATGGGAAATGCTGCAATGCTCCTTTCAGAGCGCGAGCGTGCTTGTTGTGATGTCTGCAAAACACGGCGTGCCTTGCAAAAGACACAGAGCAATGACTTCGCCGTTTAGCCGTGGCGCGGTGTGTCTTCGGGTCTTGCTGCCCTGAGCCCTTCTGCAATGACTTTATGCTCCGGTTGTTTTGCTATTCTCGATGTCCCGGAATTCCATAATGTGTCAATAATTAATGTATTTAATGTGTATAGATTTTCCCATTGAAACAGTCCCACCGAGGATGTTGAATCCTAGACATGTTGCCGGTGCACAAGCTTCTCCGGGCAAACAGTTGGTGAGAGTTGAGATCCAATCTTTGGGTGGAGCAGCATTTCAGGCGTCTTGGATCTCTCCGAGCTGGGCTGACATGGGGCTGACATGGTCGCAATTTCGGTGCTGAAGGAATGACAGTCCCATCAAGAATCCGGACAGAGGCCTTTTTGTGACCCTTGTGGGTTGGCATCATGTTTGTTGGATATGAATTGTATTCAAGTTTGGGTCATTTGTAGACGTTGCAGCAGTGGCGATGCTTACAAGAACCCACAGACACACACACACACTGGAGATTGGGTATGTTGTGGAGGTGCTGTTGATAGACCTTGTCCTCGCCTTGAAGATTCCTGAGTTATTGCATCCTTAATGAGCAAAATTCCGCATGCTGGGTTTGTCGCTTAGCCCAGTTGCCATAGATCACAGGAAGATTCTTGACATATAAACGAAACCAACAGCATTACAATAGAAGCATCAAAGGATTCACAGGTACACATCCATGGCCAGTGGATGCTTCCCTCTCTGGTGCATAGCTTCGTTGGACAGAGTAGCATCAGAGAGCTCTGTCCCCCTGCATATCACGCGTTAACAGCTGACCTGTTACTGCCTTTTTGTCAAGACAGGATACACACACACACAGAGGCCCTTTGCTGGGCAATATTTTGCAACAAATCGCAATAGATCGCTCAAAAGAAATGGACGGTGAAACGCACTCAGCAGCTTCTCAATGTCGAATTTGAATCTGTACGTGAGTAAATTTGCATCAATACTGGCCAATAGTCCCCGAAAATCTTGAAGCTTGTTGCAACTCACGAGGGAATACATTTGTCCAAGTAAGGCTGAGTTCTGGACACAAACACGCACAAACAGGAAGGGGGAGAGAAGGAGGGAGGGAACAAGGACAGCCAGCCACAACAAAACAACGACACAATAAGCAGGCAGAACAAAGAACGGAAAAGGGAGGAGGGAGGGGGAAGAAGCACACAGGAACCCGACCCTGGCACGCAGAAGAGCAAACAGTGCAAAGCAGAACAGGCAACAAAGCAAAAACACAGCAGCGAGAGGGAGGGAAGAGGAGGAAGAAAGAGAAGGAAAGGAAAAGGACGGGAAGGACAAGGGAGGGGGATGTCCCAAGCCCTTGACCACTGTCAAGCGTAGTCAGTGCTTGAACTTCTATTGGACTTTTGCTCATGCTTCTTCGCTCTGTAGAGCTGCTTCGCCTTATGGCTACTTCGCCGTGTGGCTACTGGTTTATTGTTCCACACGAGGTGGAATGTCTTTGTCATGGAAGACTGCTTCTGCTTTGCTCAAAGGATAGACGGCTTCAAAGTTGTGAAAGTTCACAGCTCACTCGGAATATGGGAAAATGCCCGCTCACGGCTATTAACACACTGGAGATTGGGTATGTTGTGGAGGTACTGTTGATAGACCTTGTCCTCGCCTTGAAGATTCCTGAGTTATTGCATCCTTAATGAGCAAAATTCCGCATGCTGGGTTTGTGGCTTAGCCCAGTTGCCATAGATCACAGGAAGATTCTTGACATATAATCGAAACCAACAGCATTACAATAGAAGAATCAAAGGATTCACAGGTACACATCCATGGCCAGTGGATGCCTCCCTCTCTGGTGCATAGCTTCGTTGGACATCAGAGAACTCTGTCCCCCTGCGTATCACGAGTTGACAGCTGACCTGCTACTGCCTTTTTGTCATAACAGGATACGCACACACACAACCAGAAACATGAGAGTTTGCCAGAGCATGTATGCCCAGTTGCCTGTGAAGGATGGAATTGAGTCTTCCAACTGACCTGGGTAGGTTAGTGAGTGATTTGTTTTACCAGAAATGGAGGCCTCTACTACTAAAACCTTGCCTTTTCTGAAGGGTATCTAAGATGACCCGCGGCAACATGTTGTCCATAGACGTAATTTTCCCATTGGTTTGCTGATTAGTAATACATGTGGTAGCCCCACCTCATAAGCATTGATGCAGGGATGAAAAATGGTCTACCAGAGCGGCCCCACAACATTTCTTGTCCAAAAAGGGCATGTTCGACCACTGGGGACCCACAAAATTGCCATCCCGGCTATCCCACTCTAATCTCTTGAGACCTTGTTTTCAGCAACAACCAGTTCATCCAAAATGATTGTTGAAGCACAGCCAGTCTCACAATGTGTAGCGATCCCATCACAGCTGAGGTTACTTGTTCGTTGAACGAAACATTGCTGCACTTGAAGCAATACATTTGCAGTGCCTCGACCACCACAGGCCAACTTGGTCAACCATCAAACATTGGCATGAGACCAGCAAACAGCCTGCCACTAATAACAGGTTACACTAGTGCACACTCAGGAAGTACATCAATTCCCTGGTTATTTGGTTGAATATGGATGAATATGTTTGGATTGTATTGGATCTAATGTGGTAACCCCAATAAGAAACCATCCCCAATACAGGTGCATTCTTGGGTGCACCCCATATTTGGGATGATATAAAATTTCACCATATGGTTGGTGAATCAGGTGTTTTGTTGTTAGATTGTTTGTGATTTATTTAGTTTTACAACATTTATCATGCGACGATCTTCCTTAAATTAGCGGACACGTTCTTAGTATGAAAAAGGTTTCCCTGGTTTGTCGCTGTTCATCTGATTCCAAACTCAGGTTCTGGGGGTCCTCTGGTCCGAGATCAGAAGTTGGTCTGGAACCGCTCGGATTTGCGCTGGATTCATCAGACGAGACCGGAGGCTTCAGTGGATTCCTTCAGCCTTTTCTATTTGGGAATCCTCGACGCGTGGCAAAGGCAGCTGCAGCTCCCATGGAGATTTGGAAGATTATATAAGATGATATAAGACGATAGCAAAAATCAGAGAAGGGAACATGATCTATACACATTTATGTAACCCCCAAAATACAAAGGCAACATCATCCTACTTCAATAGCGGATTTTCTCACGGGATTCGAATCATGATGATAAAACCTTTCCCGAGGACGGCGATTCGGCGATGCTGTACTACGTGCGGTATTGTTCCCAATGTGAAGGCGCGAGTGTGTCATGAAGGGTAATCCATGGGGATATCCAGGAGATCATGGGAATGGGATATTAATGGGATATGGACATTTCTGTAATTATTTTATATACATACACTATGTATATATATATATGATTATACCTGCGCATATATATATGATTATAGAAATATATATATATATATATACATGTGTGTGTGTTGGCATCCTCTGTAGTTGGCTCTTTTGTGGATCATTTGTTTTTGCCTTAGCAGCCACTCATTGTCTTTTTTTGACCAGTATTGGCCAGGATGAGAGAATGATTGGTTGATTGCAGCACAGAGATAGGTCTCAAAAAAAGTTGGATGCCAGTTGATTACCAAACATTTAATCAACTAATGACAAGCATTGAGATAGCATTTCATTGCCGGTTGGCCAGCAGCGTCATTCCCAACCCGTCGCCATCCTGACCGCAGGCGTTTGCGCCTGTACGGAGTGTCATGGAGATGGCATGCCAAATGGCTGTGGCAGCTGCGGAAGCATCAAGAAGCCGTGCCGGGTGTGTAAACAAGCGTGCCTTGGAGCTGGACCGCTAGCGATGGGAGCGTGGGAAGATGTGATCATGACCCATATATAATCGGAACGTCATGGGAATATAACCATGATGGGATATGAATGGAATCTCATTGTGGATATACTAGGATCATAATTAGGAGATTACAATCTGGTAATTAAAGATGACAAACTGGGAAATCCTCTATACTGTAATTAAATGGTGTTTTGTTGGGAAACTAATCTATGGATGGTGGATTTGCAATTGCCATGTTTGATTACTGGAGGGATCTGGAGGGTATTGGGTTTTTGGATGATAGAAGGTTGAGTGTTGAATCCAAAGTAGTGTGTGGCGAATCGAAAAGCCAGTAGGAAGATATCAGAAGCCATGAGTCTAAGTGGGCCATAGCCCATTAATTAATCTAAGTCTAAGTTGGTGTATATGGTTATTATCCATGTACGATTCCTGGCATGCAGATTTGGAGATGGGGACTTGATAGATTTGGGGTTTTGGTGGGGCTGAAGGCCGAAGAGGTGAATTATGTGGACGTGGGTTGCAAGATATGCTGCATACATGTACTGTAAAGGTCAAGGCAAACACCTTGAATGGATTGTTGTTTGGGAAAGATCACAGAAAATCACCATTCCACTCAAGTTTAACCAATTGAGAAGAGGATGTTTTTGCTACAGGATTTTTGACAGATGAAGTGCGTATAGATACCTGCCAACCACGAAAACTGACCAAGCAGCAACATGGTGATGCACACGATTTGAGAAGTTCAAAAATCGTCGTCGAATCCCCAACTTTGTTCTAGAACTGCCCTTTTTCAGTATTTTGATTGATAAACTTCCCACGTGTTGTTTGGTGAAATCCTTATTTACCTTAAGGATACCAATTTGTTCAAAATTGGTTGAAGGACATATACAGGAAGCCTCCATTTCCTGAAAAGCAATCCCCAAGTTTTCATAGGTTTTCCACATGTTGAAGCATTGGTTCCTTCTTTGAATCAGTATTTTCTGATGGGCTAAATCTGAATTTTCTTTGTTTTAAACAGGACATGTTGATGGATTAAATCGAGAATCCCTCACAGGTGCCGGTGTCCGCAATGCCACGGAGACTACATGAGTGCCATGGAGAGAGCGCAGTTTTTGGAGAACTTCCTATTGTGGTAAAGCCTTAAATCATATTTGGAGAACTGGGATGTCATATATTGAACCATGGGACGGCATGGGATTTCTGGGATGTCATATATAATGGCTTTATGTTTGGGTGTGTCTGAAAGTTTGGGCTTCCAAAATAGCTAATTCAAGGTGGAAAATCATGACGACATTATATACTTTGAACTATCAACTCTTGGAATACCCAATTCCAGCGAAACCGAGTGTAGAGAGTATAGAGAACCCCTGGACTTGAGAAACAAGAACTGTATTGTTGACCCAGGATTTTTAGGGTCTTCACAGCCCTTCCAAAGATATGGGGGAATAATGCCTTACGTAGATGTTTTGAGCTCACGGCTGGGTTGGGATCAGAATGACAGCAACAACAGCAAAGCTGATAGCGTCAGCGTATATATCAGTATATTATATATCCGTATATGGGAATTCAATATGGAATGGCTTTCTTCCACCACAGCCTGACCACAGCAACTGGCAGGACAACTTGCTCTCTAGGATTTCCTTTAACAGTGCTGCAGGCATATTTGCCGCAGATGCCCCCAAAAAAACAACCTCAACTCCCCAAAAATGGGTGTGGAAATGGCCACAACCACTTAGAGGAGGGTTATGAATCCAGCACTGGCAATCTCCATGTAACTTGTAAATAGATCAATTGGGATTAATGTGCGCTAATTCTGCCCATAAACCCCACACTGTCAAGGAAATCACAAAGGACTTTGGCCACTTCTCAAACTGCTCAAATGTACACTCCCTGCGTGAGTTTTGTTTGGGGGGTCAAATGGATGATGTCGGCTGAAGTTAGTAAAGTTGTTAGGAGCTACCCTCTGGTAATTTAACATAGCTATTGAAAATTGCCTTTTATAGCGAGTTTTCCCATTAAAAATGGTGATTTTCCATAGTTATGTTAGTTTACCAGAGGGTACCCCAAAAGGACAAGTTTGAAATCGGGATGAGAAGGAGATCTATGGCGACATGCCCTGTTTTCATGGGCATTTGTGGCTAGGGAAATCTTCAAATGGGTGTCTTTCCCAGGGGTATATATAGTAAACTTCAGTAAACCATATTAAATCATCCATTATTTGTTTGGGGTTGGTATAATGGGTGGTAATTTGACTCTCATTAGCCCTCTTCACATCACTGTGGATGATGTGTATGTAGTAAAGTGAATCATCCGAAAATCACTGTGGATTTCTCGATGCTGAATTATCTAATAGAGCCAGTTTTTGATGATCTTTCGGTAACCAATCGCCATAGCGATTTACCAATCAAACACGTTATTTTTCCCATAGTTTCTAGTTGAATTACTAGAGGGCATTTTCCTGGTAAACCTCTACAGGTGGTGGTTATCCACAGCCAACAACACGGGTTCCAGGGGTCATGTCACCCACGAGTTCATCTGTGATTTGCTTGAGAAGATATGGATGTGTTTGGAAATCGGGTACACACCGAAATTCATGGGGTGATCATATTTGATGTTAATAAATCCAGAAATGACTATTGGTTTATCAGATTGTGATCATCATTTTTCTCTAAGGGTTCCCCTTTACCCTTTGGGTGATGCATTCATTTCCGCAGCACCCCATGAGTTTTCCCCCCATGCTTTAGGTCAGCCCCTGGAGCATTGCAACGCCTGTGGTGAGCGGAACGAGGGAATGTACATTGCAATGGAGCCCTCGTTTGTTTGACTTGCCTTGAACCTATTCGGAGGTGTCCTAAAGTGTGATTATGTACCCCTGAATCATCCATTTTATTGTTTTTTTCCATTATAAACCATCCAGCTATTGGGGTACACTTATGATCTTATGAAGACCTCCGTTTCAGCAAGAAAAACATGTGCAAATCATCCTCGGTTTGTGTGTCAAACCTGGGGATCCGCGTCTCGATATTCTTGAGATTCCCAGAGCCAGTAACACCTCTTGAGAACACACCAACTGTCACCAACTACTAGTTGATTAGTTGTATGTTGTTTGTTGTGTTCTTTCCCACTCTGTTTTGAGTAGATTTAACTGCAAAGAAAAGCGTGTACTGGCTCGCATGTGCTGCATGGTTTCTTCTCGAGGAATGAGCCCTATCTTGCTGCCGGGAATCTTCATTTTGGTCACAGTTTCAGAGAGGGCGATGGTTTGATTGATGAATGAGTTGATTGTCACTTATATATAATATATACAAGAACATCATATCCGTGGAAAGACATGGTATCATAGGTCTGAATTTAGCAATGATCTGTAGCAAGCAAGCTGTGTCAAAAGGCCTTGGTGTTCCACAGTTGTGGGACGTTCGCACTTGAAACAGCATAGCATCATTTAGCATCGCATAGCGCCCCTTCCTGTCTAAGACACGTTGGCGGTTCAAAAAAAAGCATTGACGTCACATGGCACTGGGTGGGACAGGCAGTATTTGGTGCTGGCCATTCTTTCAAAGTTTGTAAGCCCTGAGCTTCATCTTGTTGAATATACACCGAGTGAAGAGATCTCCGCGCGTATAAGCCCAGAAGTGTGGTAAACCCAACGAGAAACTATACGATTTCCACAATGATTTACTCTTTGGGGTATTGAAAACCATTCCCACCAAAAAGAACACTGCACAATTGGGTTTGCCACTTTAGCTCATCATCGGAAATCGTGTGAATGCTATTCCCATCTTCCTCTTTCTATTCTTCCCTAGGCTTCCAACATGGAGCTATCAATGTTTCGAAGGGGTACCACATGCGCTGGTGGTACTTCTGATCCACCAAGGCTGTATTCCTTGGCCACGCCCAATGGCTGGAAGGTGGGAATCCTGTTGGAGGTGCGGAGACGGGTCACTGGGATGGCGTGAATGGAGGTACTCCGGGATGGGGACACCAGAAATATCATCAGAATGGGGACACCGGCGTCTTCCTGAGCCGTTTCGTTTACATAAACCCACTATTCATTGGTTTAATCCCATCAATATTCTATATATATTTCATTCTTATTCTATATCATCATCGGTTAAATCCCAAGTTGTGCTGGTTGAACCACCCTTTCTTCACCATAACTGATGGTAATAGTCCAGAAAACAGACTGCAAACTACGATATATATATATATATACTTATATATACATATATCCTTTATTTATGGTCGCCCCCTGAAACCTACCTTTTTGACATATTCATCAGATGGTTGGGTCAAAAGACACAGAGGGTAGTAAGCAGAATGTTGATTTTGATTCCTTGTGTTGATTTTGATTCTTCCTTCCTTGTTTAAGGGCATTCTGCATTCTCAAGGAATGCATTCAGAATGCATTCTTCCCCAAATCTAAGATCCAAGATCCAAGATTCCCACAAGACTCCTGATCAAAATCTTGGATTCCTAAAGAATTTTGATAGGGATTGGTAAGGGTATTCTGGCAAATCCCAAATCCAAGATTTGCACAAGACATCTCCGCAACTCTTGGATCTTGGATCTTAGATTTTGGGAAGAATGCATTCTGAATGCATTCCTTCAGGCTGCAGAAGGCCTAAGTACAATTCTTGGAATGCATTCCTTCAGGCTGCAGAATGCCTAAGCACAAGTCTTGCAATCCATTGTCGCTGCCCCAGTGCCATTCTTGTTCTCAGCCTCCAGCGCTTCCACTGTTGTCTGCCTTGGACCATGGCGTTTCCCCTTACCTTCAATGTGACGGGCAGGGTGAACATGTAACCAGGGCAAGGCTATCATGACATTGGCTCCTCAAGGCCCAACACCGGAGCCTGAAATCAATGTCACCATGATCCAGCCATCCACATGTCAGCTGCTGGAAAAAATTGGAGCAGGAACTTTCAAAGTTCATGAGAGCCGCCAGCCGCTCGGGAAGAAGGACCTCACCACCATGATGGGCACCATTCAGAGGCAGCTACGCCTTCGCCCTGGAGGTGATGGCGAGTGGACTGCGGATGTTCGCAGCGCTTGGAACCTTTATTGGACCAGAACGCGGCTGTCGGTTCACCACTGCTGCGTGCCAAGATCAGAGTGCCCAGTACGAGTACTGGCACAGGAACAGTGATCTTTGGCTCGCCTGCTGTTCGGCCAAAATGGTTCCATAGCTCGCCAAGACAATTCTGCAGGGGATGTGCGGCTTAAAAAAATGTGATCTGGGGCCAGCCATCTTGTCTGCATGTCATTCGACAGCACAGCATCAAAACTTTGAATCATGAAATAATATGCCTGCTAGATCTGAAAGCATACAAAATCGAAAATGTAATGCGTCACAAAAAGGAATAAAAACACTGTAAAAACCAATGTAAAGCTTAAACTTGGCATTTGGCCATAGTGCCGTGCGCATTCTGTCAATGTTTGAATTGAAACCCTTTGTTGGGAACACAATATGGTAGTCGAAAACGCTGCAAATACCATCAAAATATGTCATTGTATCTACACATGAAGCATCATGACTCATCATGATCAAGCATCCAAAGTCTTCAAATGAATGAAAAAATGCTGGCTGCTTTTGAAGGGCAAAAACCAACAAAAATCACTGTAACACACAATAAAAAACCAAAAATCGTAGGTTTCAGGGGTGGTAGCATATATATATATAGTTATATTTAATTATATATATAGTTTTCTTTTAATATATATATATAGTTATTTTCATTTTTATATAGATAGTTATTTGTATATATTGTTATATATATATATATTTGTAGCTATATGTATATAGTTTTTTAAATATATATATATGTATAGTTATATATGTATAGTGCTATATATATTGTTATATATATATATATATAGTTTTTTTTAAAAGTTATATATATATATAGTAATATATTTTTATTTAGTTATATATATATAATTATATATATATATATATAGTTATAATATTTATAGTTATTTACATAATAACATCATTCATGCAAATTGTGTAAAGGATTTTCCTTAAAAAAATGAAAGCCCAATAGAATTACCATTTGGTAACCAAATATGGCGATGAAAAATAATCCCCAAAAGTAAGGGAGAGAAATGTGACAAGTGCACCCAATTTTCTGTGCCAGGAGCTGGAAGTCGCCTATGACGCGCACGTGGTGAACATCGGCACGCCCCCTGGTGAATGCTGGTGGTGGTGGTGGCAGGATGCTGATATTCTTCCACTAATGTGGATGAATTTAACGATGAAATGCTGAAAGATCTAGAAGAAACGGGCTAAATGTGGATAGAAATGTTCAATATGGGCAAAACAAGCGTGCCATTTTTCATGGGACTAATTTAGCACTTGATGATGAAGGGTTTTACTATCTAACAAATGTAGGGTTTTACATTCATGGTAAATGATGGTTGGTTGATGACTATACTGTCTTACAATAGAGTCTTTTAAACTTATAGATGCTACCCACCAACATATACATATAATACATACATACATATACATTTACATATACATATACATATACCTTTACATACACATACATACATACATACATACATACAAACAAACATACAAACATACAAACATGCATACATGCATACATGCATACATGTGTACATGCATACATGCATACATGCATACGTGCATACGTGCATACATGCATACATGCATACATGCATGCATACATACATACATACATATATATATGTCGATATAATGTATATGTATATCTATATATATGATATATTTTTGTTCAGATAGATAGATAGATAGTAAGATAGTAATATAGTAAGATAGTAATATAGTAAGATAGTAAGATAGTAAGATAGTAATATAGGAAGATAGTAAGATAGTAAGATAAGATAAGAAAGATAATATAATATAATATAATATAAAATAAGATAAGATAGATAGATAGCTAGATAGATAGATAGACAGAGATATAGAAAAATAGGTAGATAGATAAATAGATAGATAGATAGTATTCATGGAATCGAGGGGGTGGGTCTGGGAAGGGGGCCTGAGCTTATCATTTATGCTCCTGATAAGGCTTGGAAAAGATAAACCCCTATTAAGGCCTTATTAAGGTCTTGTTAAGCCTTATTAAGGGCTTATTAAGGCTAAGTAAGGGTTATCCTTTAAGGACCGTTAAGGCCTCAGGGCCTTATTAACGTCTGATTCCCCATTGATAGCTGAACTTCCTTACCCATTGCTTATCAAAAGCAATCGGTGATTTAAGCCACAACCCACAAAGGGCACCGGGATTTTGAGGTGATTGCCATGTGTGTTCACCATTTTTCCTCAAATTTGGCAATTTTGGGATCTGGGGTCCTGAGGGGTCATTTTTTGTGGGGGGAGGGTATGCAGAATAGTTTGCTGTTTCTCGCTTATCTAATGTTGGTCCAATGCTTATCATTTAAGCCTTGGATAAGCCCTTATTAAGCCCTTATTCAGCCTTTAGCCACCCAACCCCCACCCAAAAGTTCAAGTCAAATCACTCTTGTACCTCCCAGACTTTCAATGAACACCCAAAAAATCACCTTCCTTTCTGAAAATGATCATCATTGATCATCCTTGCTTATCCATGGCTTATCCAGGCTTATCCAGACCGACACCCCGGACCCCATGATATATCAGGGATTTTCATGATCATACTCCACCATCACAATCCCCATTCACCAACGATTTCAAAGGAAATTTTCAATAGGTGTTTGATACTGCTCACTAACCTTGGTAACAGAGGAAACGCCAATCTATCTATGGATAAGCAGGAATAGTCCGGGAAACCCAAGGCCATAAACCTACCATCACTGGGGATGCCTGGGAAAACCCCAAATTTTGGGGATGGTTTATGAAATTGGGTTTACCACATTATGCGTTTTTTTTGAACCACACAGCATGTGTGAACTATGCGTTGTGTTTTTTTGTCCTGTGTTGTTTTGCTGTCCTGAGTCTGCAAGAATGATGATTTCATTAACGACATGTACTGTATATTATGTTTTGGAAAAACAATCAAGCTTAGCCCATGTCAGTGTGTTGATTTCAAGGAATAGATTTGAAAAACCAGGGTCAATGGCCACTCCAGCTACCTAAAGTAGAGGTACTGTACCATATAAAGCCATGTTTTGGGGCCATATTCCCTGACATAGCCCTTACACAGCCCTTATATACGGTAGGAACCTTCAATTTAGGTTCCTGAAATGACCACTGCCAGGGTTCTATCAAACAAAACGGATTCCTGCAAATGCTGTGTCAAACCCAAGACTTCGACGACGCATAATCTCAGACAGATTTTGCTCTATCCTACTGGTTCAATGTCGGCCTCATGGGCCGGTGATGTGTGATTAAAGCGGATTTAAGTCCTTGTGAACAGACAAATGGTTGCATAATTATTCAAGGTTGGGGGCCCCCTCCCAGCTATGAATTTGTTCATAAACCCATTACATAAATTATACAGATATATGTACCATTATTTACCATACCCGTACCCCCTAGTTATTGGAGTTAATTATAAACCAACCCAGTCATCTAGGGGCCCAGATCTCCAACATATTCCTGGCAACAGCAACAGCAAGCCATGCTCCATCAGAATGCGCAATAGTTCTGGTGCATTTTTGTTCGAAAAGACACCGTCTTTCGCATGTGACTGTGAGAAAACGGATGTTTTTTTGTTGTTGTTGTTTTGAGGGGTGCCACCAGCAGCTTTGCGCAGGTGCTGGTGAGCAGTTCAGCAGTGGCTTTGTGGGTCACTAGGATGCAGCTGTTTGGTTGGCAATGTTCGGGGAAACTCGGGTTTGTTTCATGGATGAATTTGAGCCAAACATTGGGAAATGCATTTTCCATACAATGCAATGTATGAATGTAATGTAATGTAACATATATCAGTATATCCCACTTGGAAAAGGTGTTCTTCGTGGGATAGTCAAGGCGCTGCATACTTCTCAAGTTGGATATTAGCGTAGTACTTTTATGTAGTTGTTTTTAGTGTGTTGTTTCAAGTATTTTTCGTCCGTCCGGTCCCCCCAGTTGATCTCTGATATTTTCCGACCAAGGTCTAGGGCCATTAGGTTAAAACCACCAAACAGTCAAGACTTGGCACCGAAACATCGGATTGCATCAATGGATATCAATGGTGTCGGTGCATTGAAAACACACCAATTGGCCTGTTGCAGCACTTGCTAGGGAAACCTTGCAATATCCACTGTACATAGATCTATTGGGTATGGACGTCCACCATTATCATCTTATTCCCAGACTTCTTAACACCTCCTGAGAAGCTGATCGAGCGATACGTCGGTTCAAAAAACTTCGCAGGTGTTTGGAAGTCTGGAGTTTGAGTAAGGGATAGGGATCGCTTGTTGGTGATTTCGATATAATTGTCATGTTGTTCCATCCCACCTGCGATGATGACACTATCTGACGCACGAATCTTTTTCAACCTTGAAAAATGTAGAAAGCCCCAACCCGATGATACCGAGACCCAGAGAAGGCATCAGGCAGCAGCTTGAGCTAAAATAAACGGACAGCGACACAGTGTTCATCATTTTCCAGAATATGAGCTTTTATGGACTACTAGTATCACCTGACTAATATCATATACAACTGCCAGTGGACATGGTCTCTTTCTTGGGACCTTTCGAACGATATACAATTCTTGTGCAGGGTATCCAAGGTCGGCCGAATATCAAAATTTTAACTCCGTGAATGGCCATTTGTAGAACCCCCCCTATCTTCTTGGGTAAAGTTGGTTGAATATGGTTGAATCACCCATTTTGGCTCGTTATATTTCAAATCCCTCAAACTTCCCCAAGTTGCTCGGCAAAATCCCCATTTTGCTGTCAGCAGGAACTGCTTGATGTCAAATCCCTTCTTAATTCCCATATGTTGTATGTCTTTCTGTGGGGAAAATCGTAATCTTTTGCTGATGCCTCAACCAGGTGCGAATCCCAACTCCAAGATCCCAGTGCGGAGCCTAGCCCCTCTGTGGGTTCGTTGTGGGTTGTGGTAAGGGAAATTCCAAAAGAATGGGATCTTTGATGGGTTTTCATGGAGAATTGTTTGATGAATTATGGGTGAACTTATTGAATTGACATGTTTCTTTTTTCTTGCAGCTTAACCCTGAGAGTTAGCCATATTTATGAGGAAAATTGCCTTCATTCCAATCTCCTATTTGGCAGGGTCTCTGAGAGGTCGGAGGACGGTAATAGATCTTTCTTCAGGCATTAATGTATGAATATATATATATGTATGTATGTATAAATACATGTGTATATATATATATATATATATATATATATATATTCATACATTATTAATATACAATATATATATATATATACATACTGTTTCAACTATATATATATACTATACAACATTATGTATATATATATAAATATAATATACACACATATTTTTATATCTATAGAGATGTGATGTGGGTGTTTGGCAGGTCGCTTCAAAGATGTTCTTCCGACGATGAAATTGACGTTTATGGGATGGGTTGAAGCCCCGGAAGCCAGCCCCGCTGGGCTCAGAGGCTTTGATTGATCATGACGGCCCCAAGAGCAACTCAATTGCCATTATGGAACGGCACTCAGGTCAGATATGGTCAGATTCAGTGCATAAAATCTAGGTGAATTTGCAACTTACAAAAACCGCTAGCACCACAAGCTCACGGTAGATTATGTTTTACAGGCGTTGAAAAAGGGATGTTCAGGCGGGAAACCCTGCCGAATATCCAATAATTTGCGCCCGAATACTTGGAAAATCATCCTAATCTAAAGTTGCAAAGGACTGATAAATCAGCAACCAAAACAGGATGTAACCAAGCAAAAGTAGTGGGAATATATTTCAACTAGAATGAAACGGGTGAACAGCCCTGGTGATTGTAAGTGCTTAATTAAGTCGGGAGCTTATTGTGTGTTTCCCAGATATTCACTGGTTGTGACGATGATTATTTGCCACTTACTCAGTAGCATGTTCCTCCATATCTAGCCAATACAACTGGAAACCTGTATCTGGTTGGTTCCTGCGATGGGTTAACCATCAAGGTTAGCGAAAATGAGGGTGGTCTCGCATGATGATGTCATGGTCCCCGCAGACAGGGAAGTGACTTCAATTTTGTTTGTCCAAAAATGATCAAACATGGGCGTCATCCCAACGGATAGCCAGATTCATGGAAAACATGGGATACATTTGTGGATACATGAACAAGACCGATGTGTTTGACTGATTTGGTTATGTACCCCGCATCATGCTTTTCTTATTAAAGTTAGTTTATTTCCGGATATGCTTGGTTTGTTCCCCACCTTTGGAGAAACCAAGCCCGTGGTCACTCAGCAGTGCCTCAGTGGTGCTCCATTCCAATATTGCGTTTCGACTACTGCCCTAGACTCTAGACTTCCAAACACCTTCTCAAAAGCTGATGTGTTTCCCGGTGTTTGGAAGCCTAGGGCTGTTTTTCCCGATACCTGTTGGACATGATGCGGCAGACTAAATAGTTGTTTTTGTAGATGATTCGAAATCACCAACAGGGAAGAGGAAGATGTTATCGAAACGCTAAGTATGTTTGATTTGCTTTCGTCCATCCTGTTCTGACGGAGGAGGAGTTATCGTTCTTTTGAAAGCGGCTTTGCATCGAAATGACGTGTCTAGCTTTAGCTTGTTGAAGCCTGATGTGCTGACAATGAGTCGCAAACAGCCTTGACTGATGAGCAATTATGATCACCTAATTCATACGCAACGGTAGGCGCTTGCCAACCTCTGTGGACAAGGGATTGGGAGCATTCACCATAGTTGGTTACTTTGTGTATGGGAATCCAGTTGGTGCCCCAATAATCCCCAATAGAATTCCCATGAATTCCCGAAGCCATATATGGTTGTTATTTATTCTCCCGCTGTGAAATTCGAGCTTTAGAATTGGTCAGAGACGGTCAGAGCATCCGAGGATAATGATTGATGAGGCAAATGCTCCTCGGAGCAGTCCTGATCCGTGGTGATCTTGACTGGATTGCAAAGCAATGTATACTTTTTAAAACCCAGCTATGATAAGGGTATGGAATCACCCAATTATTAGCCACAGATGCTCACTTCTCGGTTGGCCCTTGTTCTCTGACCTGATCTTATCCTCAGGGTTAGAAAACAGATCAACAAACAAGTAATCATGTATGCTGCAAACCAAGGCCAGGGTTGTCCATTTTGCAACCGATGGTTGGGAAACTAATTTCCATGGTTCCTTTGAGATGCTAGAATTCAAAGCGTCCAGCAAATTTCAATATGTTTGGGATCGGTTGTACCCTCGGCCTCAAAGATCGGCTGGATTTACTGCAGAAAAAAAAACATATTTGTGTTAGTTTCGCTAGTGTATACATATATCTTGATAAATTATAACGACCTCACTGCGACCTCACTGGAATCATGGTTAATAAGGGAAATCATCCCCAAATGGCCTTAGTTCAGGTTAGTGAAACATTTTAATTTACCCAGATATTTTATATATATATATATATGTTGTAGAGCTTCGCACACCGGCGATGCCACAAGGGCTATGTATAGTAGTGTCAGCGTTGGTGTTGTTCAAGTGCTCTGCACGTGCGCGCAGGTGCATAGCACAGTGTGATGTTCTTGTCATACCGCAGCTTGTAACCATCTTACCACACATCATGTTGTTGCCTTTTCAATGCTTGTTATTATTCTTCTTCTTGTTCTTCTTGTTGTTATTATTATTGTTCTTCTTCTTGTTGTTCTTGCTGCTGCTGTTCTTGTTCTTGCAACACAGCTTATTTTCGCATTTTTGTGGACACCTGAAAATCGTCAAATAGGCGGTGTTTTTCGCATATTTTCGAAACCCTCGGAGCAAAAAAACATCCTAAATACCAATGTGTTTTGCGCCTCGGAAGCCCAAAACCATGGTAGCAAAAACCACGGTATTTACAATGTTTTTGTGCCTCGGAAGCCCAAAACCATGGTAGCAAAAACCACGGTATTTATAATTTTTTTGTGCCTCGGAAGCCCAAAACCATGGTAGCAAAAACCACGGTATTTACAATGTTTTTGTGCGAGTGCCTAGCAGAAGCACTGGTATTTACGCAGTTTTCACCATGTTGCAAGATGTAATTTATAGATGCGAAAAGTCGAAAAGGACAAAAACACTGTATTTTACGATGTGTTTGCTTCTTGAGCGCAACAAAAAATCATCAAAAACATTCTCAAAAAACAGTCCAAAATCGACTTCCAAAAGAATCTTATGATTTTAGCATTTTTCTTCCCGGCCACGGACCCCCAAACGCGTGAAAACACAGGGAGAGTGAAGTTTTTTTTGGGGGTCGGCGGCAGCGCCCGGTAGCTAAAGCTACGGTGTATAGGTGTACACACCTACGGCAGAGGCATCGCCAGAGCTGACGCTCGTCGTCGGCTCCGCCGGACCACTTGGCCCTCGATTTCATCGCAGGGTGGGCTTGAAAGCTCGGAAATATATTCCTGATGCTTTTTTCAACATATTCATGGAATCATGGACGTGGAACTTTGTTGGAAATCGGCGTTTTTTTTCTTGGAGCAAGTGGCGAAGGCTTGTTCCCGAAAGCTCCTGCGAAGGGCTTTTCCTAAAGAATCGCTGCCAATTTCAACTTTCCACTTCGTGCAAAAGCGCCTCTGTGTAAAGACTTCTCTGTGTCAAAGCTTCTGTGCGTAAAAGCTTCTGCGTGTAAAAGCTTCTCTGTAGTGAAGACTTCTCTGTGTAAAAGCTTCTGTGTGTAAAAGCTTCTGCGTGTGAAAGCTTCTGTGTAAAGATTTCTCTGTGAAAGAACTTCTGTGTGTGAAAGCTTCCGTGTGTACAAGCTCTCTGTGCAAAGGCTTCTCTGTGGAAAAGTTTCTGCGTGTAAACGCGTCTGTGTGTTAAAGCGCTCTGTGTAAAGACTTCTTTGTGTAACAGCTTCTGTGTGTAACAGCTTCTGTGTGTAAACGCCCTTGTGTGTAAAAGGTTCTCAGTCTAAAGGCTTCTCTGTGCAAACGCTTCTGTGTGCAAACGCGTCTGTGTGTAAAAGCTCTGTGTAACCACTTCTCTGTGTAAAAGCTTCTGTGTGTAAAAGCTCCTCTGTGTGCAAAATCTCCTTAGTGTAAAGACTTCTCTGCGTAAAAGCTTCTGTGCGTAAAAGCTCCTCTGTGTAAAGACATTTCTCTGTGCAAAAGATTCTGCGTGTAAATGCCAGTCTGTATAAAGACTTCTCGGTGTAAAAGCCTCTGTGTGTAAAAGCTTCTGTGTCTAAGAGCCGTTCTGTGTATAAAGACTTCTTCTGTGCGTAAAAGCTTCTGTGTGTAAACGCTTCTGTGAAAAAGCTCCTCACCTGCATCATTCATCATCACATTTTCTTGTGTGCTATCTTCCCGTCTCCTCCCTCCAGCTTTCTCTCGGGGCCACACTGTCGTCTAGTTTCAATCTGTAACGTTGTTTCTTGTTGAAGAATGCCAAGAACATGTGAAAGCATCGATCGTTTAAAAATTGAACATAAACAGCGTACAAAGTGCTGTAATTTACCACATTTTGAGGGAAACACCATGCCAGTGAAAGTGCCTAACGTGCCGTCTGAAACCCCTTCCAAAAGAGCTAGAGCTTGCTAGCAGACCTTGCCAGCATTGCTGGCACGTTTGCAAAAAACGCACCGAAAAGCAAACACGGCAGCCCAAAACCAGGGAAACACCATGCCAGTGAAGGACGGAGAAGCTACAAAGAAGCGCCGAAAAAGTGCCTAACGCGTCGTCTGAAACCCGTCCAAAAGAGGTAGAAGCGACGTTGCCAGCACAGCCGCAAAAAACATGCCGAAGAAAGCAGTGAAGGACGGATGGGTCAGAAACAAATAACAACAAACTCCCTGTCTGAAACGCATGTCTCACTGACATGAATACGTCCTAAGAGCAACACAAAGCATACAAAAACGTGGCTGCCGGACAGGGACACGCCATGGCAGTGAAAGACGGATAGGCCAGAAAAAAAGTGACCAAAAACTCCCTAACGTGTCGTCTGAAACCCTTTCAAAAAAGGCGACAGCCTGCACCAAAACATCGCCTAGCGGCCTAGCGAAACTAGCAGTCTCAACATTGGCACACGCTTTTAAGTGAAGGTCAGACGCGCCAAGAGCGATACAAAGCGTACAAAAACGTGGGTGCCGGACAGGGAAACACCATGGCAGTGAAGGACGGATGGGTCGGCTCAGAAACAAATAGCAAAAAACGCCCTAGTGCGTCGTCTGAAACGCGACTAACACATTGCCTGGCACTGAAAGCTTTTTCACTGATTGTTGATGATGATGTTGTTGTTGTTTGTTGTTGTTGTTGTTGTTGTTGTTGTTGTTGTTGCTGTTGTTGTTGTTGTTGTCGTGGTTGTGGTTGTTGGTTGTTGGTTGTTGGTTGTTGGTTGGTTGTTGGTTGGTTGTTGGTTGGTTGTTGGTTGGTTGTTGGTTGGTTGTTGGTTGGTTGTTGGTTGGTTGTTGGTTGGTTGTTGGTTGGTTGCTGGTTGGTTGTTGGTTGGTTGTTGGTTGTGGTT
>Ga0126342_10003635_pt1 | contig 25654 bp, 24 predicted proteins | sample Cyp1metagenome_FD_92528 | JGI IMG/M metagenome (GOLD analysis project Ga0126342, IMG submission 92528) | Coral microbial communities from Lord Howe Island, Old Settlement Bay, Australia - Cyphastrea 1 metagenome | ecosystem: Host-associated > Invertebrates > Cnidaria > Coral ... | reverse complement strand
TAGTAGTATAGTAGTAGTATAGTAGTAGTATAGTAGTAGTATAGTAGTAGTATAGTAGTAGTATAGTAGTAGTATAGTAGTAGTAGTAGTAGTAGTAGCGTAGTGCTAGTTGCAGTTGCAGTTGCAGTGGTAGTTGTAGTTGCATTTGTTTATCTATCTATCTATCTATCTATCACCTGCAAGCTTGAAAGCGAAGCTATTCCGCAAGGCTTCCTCCATTTTCGAAGGTGGCGGCATGAAAAACGAAGCAATTCGGCGAGACATCCTCAATTTTTGAAGTTGGCAACATCAAAAACGAAACAATTCTGCGAGACATCCTTCAATAATGGAAAGTTGAGTGCAGAGCTGACGGCCTTGTGCCAATGCGTTTTGCGATTTTTCCGCTCCATGTCTCTATAAAGTATTGCGCCTGCCACGAAAAAGTGATGCCAGGTCATACGAAGTGTTGCACCTGTCACACAAAATCACCTTAGCAAATCTGAAGATCTGATGCTCCAAAATGCACCCCGTCTCAGGAAATCAGCACCCTGACCTTAACATCTCTGATGAACATGTCTCTTGTACTGCGCGTGCCAGGCAAAATGCATCTTTGCAGATCCTCTTCAAATGCCCCACATTTTTGGAAATGCTACAAAACCCTCACGTTTTGCTTGGTGCGCAGTCCCTCGCCTGCCACGCAAAACGACACCTGAACGTCCAGAAATGCTCCGTACCTGTACCTGTCAGTTTTTCACGCTTTTGGCTTGGGAATGTGCTTCGCGCCACAACGGCGTGCACTTTTTCGACACCCCAACTTCCAAAAGTTGTCCGAGACCGTCAGTTTTCAACACTTTTGACTTCGAAATGTGCTTTGCGCCACAACGGTTAGCATTTTTTCGACATTTCAACTTCCAAAGTGGTCCAGGAATGGTGTGCTTTGTACATTTTGACTTCAAAATGTGCTTCGCACCATAGCGTGCAATTTTTCATCTCTCATCTGGCCAGATGGCTCCGCACCCGCCGCTTTAGCGAGCCTACTTTTCGACCCAGTGCCACAAATCAGTCGAAAAACGCAGCGAGTCGCAACTATTCTACCTTTTCGCGCGCCTTCATCATCTTTCTTCTCTGGTCTTCTCTCTTCTTCTCTTCTCTTCTCTTCTCTGACTCTGCACACCTCTGCTTCTCCATGTGTCCGTATTGTCCGGAGTTTGACCTCTAAACTTCCTTCGATCAGTGTATGGACGTATCCATGCATGATTATTTCTGTGTGATTATGCATGATTGCGAGAGGTTGTGGGTGCTTATGCATGCACGCATGCATGACAGTCACTTGATATATTTTTTCCAGTAGTACCACGCAAAGGGGTGGCGGAAGTTTCAAAGATAGGACACTATAGAGGCGGTGAGCTGTTGTGATGCATGGATGGCAGAGCGAATCCACTGATGGACCAAAAGGTGGTTGGAGTTTTTTTTTTGGAGTGGTTGCCCAGTGGGTGCAATGGTTGCAGTGGTCACCTACCCACAACTGCTGGATGTAGTGGGGTGTAGTGCAGCTATAGTTCTAGTTGTAGCGTAATGTGATTAGTGTGGTGCAGTTGTAGTTGTAGTGTGGTGTCATGAGTGTGGTGCAATGTAAAGTAGTGAAGTGTAGTGTGCTGTAGTGTTGCGTGCTGTAGTGTAGTCTAGTCTAGCCTAGTGTAGTGCAGTGTAGTGTAGTGCAATGTAGTGTAGTTGTCGTTGTCGCTGTCGTTGTCCTTCTAGTTGTCGTTGTAGTTGTACTTGTAGTTAGTGCAGTGCAGTTTGGTGTGGTGTGGAGTGGTGTAGTGTAGTGTTGTGTAGTGTAATATAGTGCAGTGTAGTGTAGTGCAGTGTAATGTAATTAGCGCAGTCTAATGTACAGTAATTGGTGTATTGTGATGTAATTAGCGTAGTGTAGTGTGATGTAGTGTAGTTGTAGTTGTAAATGTTGCTGTAGTTGTAGTGAAGTGTAGTGTAGTGTAATTGAGTGTAGTGTAGTGTAGTGTAATGTAGTGTAATGTAGTGTTGTTGTAGCTGTAGTTGTAGATGTAGTTGTAGTGGAATGGAATGGAGTGGAGTGGAGGAGTGGAGTGTAGTGTAGTCTAATTAGCGTAGTGTAGCGTAATGTAGTGTAGTTGTAGCTGTAGTTGTACTTGTAGCGTAGCGGAGTGGAGTGGAGTGTTGTGTAGTGTAGTGTAATCTAGTCTAGTGTAGTGTCGTGTGGTGTAGTGTAGCGTAGTGGTGGTTATAGCTGAAGCTGCTACAGAACATTCACGTTTTGCTCACTTTTGACACGGTGCACAATCCCTTGCGCCTGCCACACGAAACGGCATCTGAACGTCCAAAAATATCCAAAAATGCTCCGTACCTGTGTTTTTTGCACTTTTGACTTGGAAATGTGCTTCGCGCCACAACGGCATGCACTTTTTCGACATCTCAACTTCCAAAAGCGGTCCGAGACCGTCAGTTTTCAACACTTTTGACTTCGAAATGTGCTTTGCGCCACAACGGCGTGCACTTTTTCGACAGCTCAACTTCCAAAAGCGGTCCGACACTGAGGTGCTTTGTGCATTTTGACTTGGACATGTGCTTCGCGCCGCAACGGCGTGCGCTTTTTTGACATCGCAACTTCCAAAAGTGGTCTTGTACGTTTTGACTTCAAAATGTGCTTCGCGCCACAGCGTGCAATTTTTCATCTCTCATCTGGCCAGATGGCTCCGCACCCGCCGCTTTAGCGAGCCTACTTTTCGACCCTCCGGAGCCACAAATCACAAATCAGTGGAAAAACAGAGTGAATCACGACTTTTCTACCTTTTGGCGCGCCTTCTTTCTTCTGACTCTTTCTCTGATCTTCTCTCTTCTGCTCTTCTCTTCTTTTCCATCTGTCCATATTGTCGTAAGTTGACTTCTAAGACTTTCTTCGATGAGCAAAAATAGATAATTACATGTGTGTTTTCGCATCTCCAAGATGATTACACCGCTACACCATGTTACACCTAAGGAACGGTATGGAGCATTGGACCACCAAGGCCGCTTGGTAGTGTTTGCCTTGATTCCAAAGCTTGAAGGCTGAGTCCAAGGTCTCTCTGGAATGGTTTCAACTCCACTGTCCAAATGTCTCATGTGTTTTGCCATTTGTGTCCATCCATGTCCATCCTTGTCCACGATTGTCCATCCTTTTCTGATTTGCTCATATTTGCTCTATGTCCTTTTTCCTTTTCCGTGTTTTCATTTTTCATCCTTGTCCACGATCGTTCTCCTTTTCTACTCTTGGCTGTCCTTATCCAGCCCATACTTCTACATCATTCTGCGTGTTTTTCCGTCCCTTGTCCATGCTTGTCCATTCTTGTTTGGTTAGTTTTTTTTAGCTGCTTCCATCCTTTCTATGATTGCATATATCCTATCCATGTCCATGAGGATCCATCCTTTTTTAATTGTTCTATATATTTGTGTCCATCCTTTTTCCTTCCTGTCCTTGCTTATTCATCATTTTTTGTCCGTGTCCATCCTTTTCCACTTCTTCTGTCCTGATCTATTTGTTCATGTTTTTCAATGTGTTTTGTTGAGTGTGTGTGTGTGTGCAACATGTGCAAGTTTGTCAGCCAACTGCCTGTTGTGCACCAGGGTAGAGAAAAGTGATGGTTCCTGACATAAGATGACATAAGGACATCGAGTTCTTGAACGACTACGGCCTTTTGACCGCAAAACCCTGCATGTATGCTGTAAACATGAACAAGCTTCGAGCTCAGACTAGCACGAGTAACATTGACAGGGGGCAAGTGGGCGTATTGAAGATAATTGGAGAAGTAAAGACAAAATAAGACAACGTATTTTTTGCCAAGGCGTGACTTCTGCCGGAAAAAGCCGTGACCTTAACAGTTTTTCCATTTTTTTTTCTAGCTGTGGCAGGCAATGGTGTCAGTCCGCCCCTCTTTGCACACGAATTCAGGAACAAATTCTTGAAGCCCATCTTCGATTGGGTGCAGGCAAACTCCCCTGGAAGCACTATCATCCCATATTGCGGCTTTGCCTCGTTGGTTTTGCTTGACGCGATTCCCCAGATAAAGATGATAAAAGGTGTTGGAAGATATTGAAACAAGCGCATGAAACTACTTTGGTGCTCGATCCCACAAGTTAAGGTCAACCCGCCAATCAATGTTCAGACCTTTCAGTTTCCTAAGGTGGTGCTTTTGAAGAAGAACTGCAAGATATGGAAACCGATGCCGAAAGAGAGAAGCAACTGCAGGAGGACGGCGTCTTGGACGCATACTTTGAAACAAGGATGTTTCGTGAAAAGGGTCTTCGAGATATTCAGAAATGAAAGGCAACAAAAGCACCTTTTGAATCCTTTTGATACCTTTTGTTTCTTCGAGTTTTCGGCGGGATCAACCGGAAACCTGGACCCACCATGATTTTTTGTGCGCAGCATACATAACCTTTATACAGCACGCATTATATTTACTACCTGGGATCCATGTGAGCACTGCTTCAGCAAACTGATCTGTGATGTTTTCAGGTGTCACCAGCGCAATGCCCAAGATGATCTCAACCGCCTTCCACATGGTGGGATTTGCTATAGCATGGCTGCCGGTTTCCATTGTATATATCAGATATTATATATATGCGTGTATTATATATATGCGTGTATTATGTGTTTGATGTTATATGATGTTATATGTATCAAAATTTGAATAATTGTATCAACTAGTTCGGCCTTGCCTGTCATAGAACGCATTAGAGCACATTGCAGAAGTTGGCGCCTGCGGAGCCCCTCCATAGAAAGAGAATGAGCAGACTGTGAATGAATATGAATGACCCCAAATTGCGGTTGTGAACCCAGACCTGAGCAGTACAGCACACTGACAGGTGCACTTGGTCAATTTCTTTACTGCTGGCCCTGATGAAGTGAAAGCCTGGACCATTCGAAAGGGTTTCAAGGCCTTGGCACACTGTCACGCTTTCAAGATATTATTTTGGTTTGCTGATTTTCTGTGCACACGAGCATACGGCATGCACTGATGTCATATAATACTTACATATATACACTAATGTATAATGACATTGTTGCTTATGGAATTTGTTGCTTGTTCTTTCATTGATTTTGCTGATTCATGTAGGTTCCATTTGCTCATTGGTTATAACCAGATAACCAGTAGTACCGCACAAGGCGGTGGCGGAAGTTTCAAAGGTAGGAAACCTATAGGAGAGCTTGGTTGTTGTGACTTATGGGCGAACCCAATGATGGATCGAAAGGTCATTGGAGTGTCGAACTATAAATTTGTTTATCTACCTATCGATCTATCTGTCTGTCTATCTATCTATCTATCCATCCATCCATCTGTCTACCTACCTATCTATCTACTTATCTATCTATCTATCTTATCTATCTTATCTATCTTTCTTATCTTTCTTATCTATCTTATCTATTTTTATATATATTATCTATCTTATCTATCTTATCTATCTTATCTATCTTATCTGTCTGTCTGTCTGTTTGTTTGTCTGTCTGTCTGTCTATCTTTCCTATCTATCTTATCTACCTTATCTATCTTATCATCTTATCTAACTTATCTATCTTATCTTTTGATCCTTCTTATCTATCTATCTATCTATCGATCTATCGATCTATCTATCGATCTATCGATCTATCGATCTATCTATCTATCTATCTATCTATCTATCTATCTACTACCTATCTACTACCTATCTACTACCTATCTATCTACCTATCTATCTAGCTAGCTAGCTAGCTATCTATCTATCTATCTAACTATCTATCTATCTATCTATCTGTCTCTCTATCTATCTTTCTATCTATCTATCTATTTATCTATCTTTCTTTCTTTCTTTCTATCTTATCCATCTATCTATCTTATCTATCTATCTTTCTTTCTATCTATCTATCTGTCTATCTTTCTATCTATCTATCTTATCTATCTATCTGTCTGTCTGTCTATCTATCTATCTACAAATCTATCTATCTTTCTTTCTTTCTATCTATCCCTATCCATCTATCCATCCATCTATCTATCTATCTGTCTATCTATCTATTCTATTTATCTATCTATCTATCTATCTATCTATTTAATCTGTCTATCTGTCTATCTATCCTATCTATCTTATCTATCTTATCTGTCTTATCTATCCTATCTTTCTTTTCTTTCTTAACTATCTTATCTATCCTATCTTTTCTTTTTTATTCTTTCTTATTTTTCTTATCTTTCTTATCTATCTTTCCATTTATCCAACTAGCCAATTAGCCATTTATCCAACAAACCATCTAACCAACTATCCATCTATCCATCTATCCACACATCCGTTCATCTATTTGTCTTTCCATCTCCCTATCTATCTGTCATTATCTTTTTATCTCACAAAGCAGTTCTGGGAGACTTCCTTCAAGAGTGCAGGTTGCTAGCTCCAAAACAACCAAATTCTTTGAGGCATCCTCAATTTATTGAGCTTGACAACGTCAAGCACGAAGCAATTCTGTTAGACTTCCTTTTCAAAAATGGAAGTTGCTAGCTCCAAAACAACCCAATTCTTCGAGGCGTCCTCAATTTTTTGCACTTGACAACGTCAACAACGAAGCAATTCTGTTAGACATCCCTCAAAAATGGAATGTTGAGTGCAAAGCCAACGGCCTTGTACCAATGAGTTTGTTTTTTTTTCCACTCCATCTCTCTATGCCACGAAAAAGTGATGCCAGGTCATACGAAGTGATGCACCCGGCACGGAAAGAATCATTTTGGCAAACCTGACAGTTTTTTGCGCCAAAATACAACACATTTCAGCAAATCAGCGCCCTGACCTCTTAACATGTTTGCTGGATATGTCTCTTGTACTGCGCCCGCCACGCGAAATACATTTGTTCAGATCCTGTTCGAATGCCCCATGCCTGCCATCGTGTTTGGAACTGCTGCAAAACCCACACGTTGGAATCTTTTTGCGCCTGCTAGCAAAAATGATGCTTGAACATCCAACAGTGGCACGCACATGTCGTGCTTTTCGCATTTTCACTTCGAAATGTGCTTTGTGCATCTTTGTGCCACAATGCCGTGCACTTTTTCAACATCTCAACTTCCAAAAGTGCTCCGGAGCTGAGGTGCTTTAGCATCTTGACTGCCAAATCTGCTTGGCCCCACAGTGGTGTGCACTTTTTTACCATCTCAATTTCCAAAAGTGTTCCGAAGCTGAAGCGTTCTTAATTTTCGAACATTTTGACATTGTCATGTGTTTCGCGCCACAACGGCGCGCACGTTTTGAACACTTTAATTTTCAAAAGTGGTCCGAGCATGTGGTGTTTTTGCATGTTTTTGCATTTTGGGTTTCGAAATTTGCTTCGCGCGTCAACGGCGTGCAATTTTTTATTCCGCATTCCGCACGCACCGTGTTAGCGAGCCTACTTTTCGACCCTCCTCGGCCACAACATCGGAAAAACACGGTATTTTGCGATTTTTTTACCTTTTCATGCACCTAGATTTTCTATATATATATAATTATATATATATATAATATATATATTTGTTTCTCTTCTGACATCTTCTGACTCTTTCTCCTCTCTGACTGTTCTGACCACTGTCGCTGCCTCCGTCCATACTGTCGGGAATTTGACTTCACTTCCTTCAAGAATTGAATTTATTTTTGTTTATGTGCCATATGCCATGACATGACGCACGGATGTCAAAGCTAGCCTTGCGTCATCTTCTGTTTGATTGCATTTTTTCCGTTTTCTTCGCCTTGTCAATGTCAGGCTCCACAAGCAGCAGGAGTAATCCACACTGATTTTGAGAAAGGCGCAAACCTTTCTCGGTGCAAACAACCAAAACTGATCGAAACTGATTTACAGTTCAACATGCACTGAAGATCACTGAAGCATTGTCGGGCCGAAACCAATTTTCGGGTATTGATTGTATTTGACACGGCTAGTGCAGATGGAGTCTGAGTTGCACGTGGAAAGTGGAAACAACGTGTTTTTTTTGCCAACTCTACAGGTTGCTAGTGACCATGAAAGATACTGACCCGGCCATGTGATCAACCCGCTTGAGCATAGTAGGATACGGTTTCCGCAGTTCGTGTTCAGAGTTTTCGGTTGCTTCTTCACAATCGCATATTTGTTCCTGTCACAGATAGGAACGAATGCAACACTGTCGCTGAGTTGACAGTTGTTGCACGTGTTCGCTGCATTGCCAGGTTTTATCATGGCGGAGGTCATGTCATTCTCTGACTTGAAAGAATTGGGCAGTGAGGCCAATGTGAAGGCCTTGCAAAGCAGAGTTAGGATGCTTTGCTGACGTGGGTTTATTGGGATTCTTCTTTGGCACTTGGCTTCGAGAGCAGTTATTTGCCTTCGATTTGTTAGCCATGCTAGGGCGGGCTTCATGTTCATCCACCTGTGAGTTACATTCGAACATTGCTCAATCCGGCTGCCCGTGTTTTCCACATATTGGGCTGTGCATGTAGATCAAAAAGGTTTGGGAGGGAGCCAGGAATTCACAGGTTGGAGGAAATGGTATAAGATCCAAAGCGACGACCTGCCGGCCACCATATTCAAGTATGAGCTGGGAAAGCAAAACCAGATGCAGCAATCTTTGGATGTCGCTGTTGCTTGTACAGTAACCCGACTTTGTAAAGTTCTGCAGAATTCTGAAGATCCCATTAACATTTCACCAAGGTCACAGGCACAGGAATATGAAGCATGTTTGGCCCTGATGCTGCTTCCAGGCAGCCGGAAAGTATCGTCAGGAAGGCAAAAACTATGAGGTGCGAGCATGGGAGCTTGATGACAAAAGGCAAACTCCAGAACTGCAAGTGTGCACAGGTGCAATCTGGAGATGTGATCTTCTTCAAGTTCAACCTCGGTAAGGGAAAATAAGCGGCCCTATGAGCGGCCCTACCAGCGGCCCTCCTGCGGATAGCCCGGAGTTTGCCCTAGTTTTTTGAGCATGAAGGCAGCGGTGCCGTAAGAAAACGCTCAAAGATGACAAAGCCATGTACAGTTTTGCGACAAAAATGCCATAAAGTGCCTACGCATGCCTACGCCGATGGAAACCGATGGATCATACGTGATCACAGTGAAGCATACTGAAGCCAAGTTCTTGGCACTTTAACTTTAATGTATATATTTGGATTCGTTTTTTGGCACAGATCAGACATGATCAGACACTTCATGCGATGAGCCATTTATATTTTCTATGTTGTGGTGATGCATGGTTCAAGGCTGACTCGCAGAATCCACCAATCATTTTGTACAGTGGTGTACGGTGATACGACTCCATGACTGGACAGCAGGGAATGCCTGGGATGCCTGCAAACCACTCACACCATATCAAAATACGGCGGAAAGACGTGAGATACTGGGGTGTCTACAATGACACGCAATGATTGCAGTGCCTTCGTATTTTACTTATTGCTACTTGCACATGAGTGCAAAAGGACGCACAGCAACTAGATGAGGCTGCTCCAACCTTCCCGATATGATCAAGAAATCAAACTTCAAGGGCAAGGAAGGAATGATTGCTTTTGCAAGGCCTTGGGTTGTACTTCAACATTTGCACATCGCAAACAAGTTTTGAGTCCATGGCAGCAAGGGCGCTACACTGGCATAGGAGAGGTCCAGCGGGAGATGGTGATGCGATTCATTTACGATATACTGATATATACTGTGTGCAGATGTATGCACATTATCCTCCTTTGTGCTACCAAAATTTTCCCCAATGTGTGAGCCTCCCTGGGTGGTCCAAAGGGGTATTACGCATTTCAGTTGCCTTCAAGTGATTGATTTGCTAACGCTATTTCCGCAAGAGGTCTTGGACAGCGAAGGTTACTCGTTGAATCTCATTGATTGACAGTCGCGACTTGTGATCCTGCTGGGGACGATGGTCAGGTTTGATCCAGAGAAGCAGGGCATGCTGGCAGCAGTCGCCCCTGAGCAGCATGGTGGCCCCAAGCAGACATAATACTGTATATAATACTGACCTGTTGCCGTTCCCTGAATGGATTAATAGACCGGGTATGACCGAGTATATCTGATCAATGATGATCGTATATGATCATAAATGTGTGTTGAATATATTGCGTGGCTGAGCATAGATAGTCGGCAGTACTGTAATTCAACCTTGGTAGGAAGTTCTGTCAGTGGAACAGCAGGCTAATGCTAAACAAACTTAGAACCTTAACCCCAAGTTCCTGGCTTCCGGCTTCCATGGTAGCAATCGGCAGCAATACTGGATTGCTAGTTTCGTGCAATGCTGAATGAATTGAATGATAATGATGAGATACGCCCATGGTGAGCAGATGTGAACAGATGTGAACAATGAATCTTGTCATATCTTGTCACTGACATACACTGACGATTCACTGACGTACGGTATCGTACGGTGCTCAGTGTGTTGGAGGCGCTGGAGCTCCAAAGGCAAGGCCAGAGAGGCAATGGAGTCGCGTCGAGTCATGAGTCGTGCAGCTTTGCTTTGATCCCTTGCCTTGTATTATCTCGGTATTATCGTGTATTAATATGTGAGCGCTAATGTGTCGAGTCATGAGTCATGGGTCAAAATGAGTCGTATACATGTTGATACGCCAGCCAAAGCAGAATCGCCAAACAATGCCAAACATCTTAGTTCAGCTGGGTTGATTTGGGTTGAAGTAAAACGTGGAAGAAATTCGTGCTTAAGAGAATCTCTGAGCCAGCGATTCATCACAGCTCAAAAACCAAGAACAATTGCGTACATCCTCAGGCAATGTCAGAATTCAAAATGAAGCTGTACAACATTTAGCAGAAAGCTACTTGCTCATTCAAGATAGCTGGCATAGAGCAATCGGTAAAAAACTGGGTTTCTAGGCTAAGATCTCCAAATCGCCATATGAGTCACGGTCAAAATGGTTGAAGACCACTTTTATTTAGTATTGGTTGAATACCACTTTATTTAGTATTGCAGGAGTTTTTTGTCAGAGATGTGCACGAAACACTGTAAAGCGATAGGGCCCCCCAAAAGCGATAACCTGGGACCATACACGGCAGTCCATTAAGCTTGGCGTAAGCCAGGCAAAATCTGTTGCGCATATTCACCCAACGGGCAAAATCGATGAGGGAAAATCAACCTGTGGTGCTCCATTTCCTGCAGTTACCATATCATTTGGCATCCAACTCGATCGCTCTCTTTCTCTGTTTCTCTTTGTCTCTCTCTCTCTCTCCCTCCTTCCCTCCCTCTCTCTCTCTCTCTCTCTGTCTGCGTCGTTTTGTGGAAAATCTTCTTCGAACAATGTCATATGTTGTAGGCGTTATTTAGCGATAACTTAGTGATAACCGTTTGTTGCACTGGGTCCCCTGGCCCAGCCATAAACCCATTTCCATAACCTCAGAAAGGAATTGAAAGGAAATGAATGCAAATGACAGGAAAATACATGCAAACGAAAGGAAGATGAAAGGAAGTGAATGCACATTGGAACACGAAGTGAATATGAAAGGAAAATGAAAGGACATGAATACAAATGAAAGAAAATGAAAGGAAACAAATGCGAAATGAAAGCGACATTAGTTGTCGCCGAAGCACCTGAAACCAACAAAACAACTCCTCGATCGATTTCCAAGCCTGTTTAGGAATGGATTTTGGCTTCATGTTGGATCTTGAATATGCTGATTTGCACAAAACCCTGGAAAGCGATATGGCCCCCCCAAAAGCGATAACCATAGCAATAGCAACTTCTCAGATGATCTCAGATGTAAAGGATTTTGACGGGAACTCACATGACGGTCCAAACTGGATCAAGCAAAATCAACCCGAAAAGTGCCGTGAATTTAGCGCCAAATGAATGGTTGCACGTGGTTGCACATGGTTGCATATAGTTTGCACTTGCACCATTTTGCACCTTTCTCCTTGTGAGCTGCCTCTGAAGCCACCAAGAAATCCTGTAGGCAGACGCATTGAAGCCAGAAAAACAAGAGCAAAGTTTTCGGGGCCGATACTGCGTCGAGGGGGCGCTGCTTCCAAATGCGGACCTGGAGGCACGCAGTGACGGATATGAAAATCCGCAAATATGTTTCGCATTCTTATCGAGTGTTATGCAGCAGAAGGCATGGAAACAGTCTTCCCGCTAATCAAGGTTCCAACTGACAGCGCATCGCAGAGCTTCTTGGTCCAAGACATATCATGGCCATGGTGTATAATGTATATAATCAGGCTCAAAAAGGCTCTCATAGCACAAGTGTTGAAACTTTATACCAACATGTGGACTGGAGTATTTGGTGATGCTTGGTGTACAATGTTTTGTATATTTTCAGGAAGGTCAGGAGCTACTGTGTGGCTTTTTATACGTGCAGGCAATTTGCAAAGTTGGCGATCGCCTTGTTCCCTTGAGGTATAGATGATCGGCTCAGCAACCGGACAGAGACGAAGATGAGCAGCACCCTGGCTGCTGCATGCACAAAAGGGTTGATTAGGCGACATTGTTTCAGCAGATTGACAGATGTGCCCAAGCCTACTGGAGTAGGTAGGGACTTCTCCTAGACTCCTAGACCGGTCCAGACTGTTAATTAACCGTTCACCCCAACCTCACTCGTTTTCCGCTGTGAAGTTGGCAACTGCATAGTTTCAGGATAGGCAAGCTAAACAATACTAAATTGCACCCAAACGCACTGGCCTTAACAGGCCAGCGTTTGCAGCAGGAGGCTTCTGTTGGGCCGGGAATGCAGCTTTGCAGCAGTGAGCACAAGGCATTGCACAGCCTTGGCCAAATTTACAGCTATCGCGTTGTTTGAGAACTTTGATAGATATCAAAGAAGCAACAGATTGTGAAACTTTGAGCTTCTTTTTCTATGCTTCCTGGTTTGCTTGCTCTAGAACATGTGTGAACGCTGCAATGCCAAAGTGCAACGAGAGATGCCAAGTCAACCAATAAAAATCCTCGCATATGTTTGGCTCAGTTTTCGCTGGTTTCCGGGATGAAATTGATACTGGTGATGATTTTGATATATTTTGTTGATGATGATGATGATGATGATGACGATGACGTCCATGATTTTCATGATGTCCATGGTGTCACGAAAGCTAGCTTGTGCTAGCTGAAGTTGCTCTTGCTTTAGCAAGGAATAGGCAGGCAGCAGGACCATTGAAAACCCTGAAAGAAACTTTCAAGTTAGACCCCCCCCTGGCAGGCCCAGGTTCGATCCCCCCCTGGTCCCCCCCGAGCCCCCCGAGAGGAGATTTCCGGCTGGTAGAGGGTCATCGTCCTCATTTTCATCCTCATTTTCATCCTCATCCTCATCATCCTCATCATCCTCATCCTCATCATTATCATCATCATCATCATCATCATGATCATCATCATCATAATAATGATCATGATCATGATCATCATCCTCATCCTCATCCTCATCCTCATCATCCTCATCCCCATCCTCTTCCTCATCCTCATCCCCATCATCCTCTTCGTCCTCATCATCGCTGATCAGCATCCTCATCCCCTGGTCCCGCTGGGCCATTGGTTTCCTGCAGGTATAGGGCCGTCATCTTCAGTATTTGCTCTCAGGATGTCATGTTCAGTCAACCAACCATCAACTCTATAAAAACATCATCGGAAACTTGCCGGCTTCCAGGTGATCATGATTGTTTTCCTGTTCCTCTTCCTCCTCTACCTCGTCATCATCATCATCATCATCATCATCGTCATCATCCTCAGTATCCTCATCCTCATCGTCATCCTCATCGTCATCCTCCTCATCATCATCATAATCATAATTACCCTCCTCCTCCTCATTATCATCCCCAGCATCCACATCCACACCATCATCATACATACAGCTACTACAGACAGACAGACAGACATACAGACATACAGACATGTTTTTATTCATTCATTCAGACATTACATACATTACATACATTACATTACATACATACATTACATGCATTACATACATTACATACATTACATAGATTACATACATTACATACATTAGATACATTACATACATTAGGTACATTACATACATTACATACATTACATACATTACATTACATACATTACATTACATTACATTACATTACATTACATACATTGCATACATTACATACATTACATACATTACATTACATACATTACATACATTACATACATTACATACATTACATACATTACATACAACTACATACATTACATTACATACATTATATACATTACATTACATTACATACATTACATGCATTACATACATTAATTACATTACATACATTACATACATTACATACATTACATTGCATTACATTGCGTTACATTACATTACATACATTACATACATTACATACATTACATACATTACATACATTACATACATTACATTACATTCATAACATACATCACATACATCACATGCATCACATGCATCACATGCATCACATGCATCACATGCATCACATGCATCACATTACATCACATACATCACATACATCACATACATCACATACATCACATACAACACATACATCACATACATCAGTTACATCACATACATTACATACATTACATATTTTACATACATTACATTCTATTACATTGCATTACATTGCATTACATTGCATTACATTGCATTACATTGCATTACATTGCGTTACATTGCATGGATACGTACATACATAGTTAGATACATACATACATTACATTACATTACATTACATACATACATACATACATTACATACATTACATACATACATTACATACACTACATACATTACATTACATACATTACATACATTACATACATTACATACATTACATGCATTACATACATTACATTGCATTACATTGCATTACATCGCATAGATACGTACATACATACATACATATACATACATACATTACATTACATTACATTACATTAATACATACATACATACATACGTTTACATACATACACACATTACATCACATCACATTACATTACATACATACAATACATACATTACGTACATACATTACATACATTACATACAACTACATACATTACATTACATACATTATATACATTACATTACATTACATACATACATATACATACATACATTAATTACATTACATACACTACATGCATTACATACATTAATTACATTACATACATTACATACATACATTACATACACTACATACACTACATACATTACATACATTACATACACTACATACATTACACTACATACATTACATACATACATTACATTGCATTCATTACATACATTACATACATTACATACATTACATACATTACATGCATTACATACCTTACATACAATACATACATTACATACACACATACATACGTACATTACATACATTACATACATACGTACGTACGTACGTACATACATACATACATACATATATACATACATACATACGTTACATACGTTACATACGTTACATACGTTACATATGTTACATGCATACATGATCATACATGCATGCAGGCATGCATACGTTGCATTGTCTTGAACATCTTTCGTATGCACATTCTGATTCGGATTTCCATTTGGGGTGCGTTTTTTTTTTTATGTTTTTTTGATCTCGCGTTTCTTTTGCTTACAAAACCTGGCGAGAGACGATTACTGCATTGGGGGGCTTTCGCTTGCTGGACCCAATAGATATTGCAAATTGCAACCCTACAACAGCCCCGCCGCTCATCATAATCATCATCCTCATTTTCATCCTCATCCTCATCCTCAGCATCCTCATCATCATCATCCTCAACATCCTCATCATCGGCGTCGTCAACTCATTCCTGTTACCATCGCTTTTGTCATCATCAATTTTCTTCATCGTTCTGGTCAGCAACCTCATTAACATCAAAAGATTGGTACTGTTTGTAACTTGCAGCCGTTTGTGACTTGCAGCAACTCCAAAAAGCCGCGTGAGACCGTTGCTGCATTCCGACTTCACCTTGCTGTTCCCCCTGTACGATTACCACCCTACCCCAGCCCTGCTAGCTTTCATACCTCCCCCCTGGCCTCAAGTTTGTGCTATGATGCCGTCATGCTGGTCAAGTTGATCACGGCAGTAGCAGAGTTGGACATGGGACTGTGAAATGCTGCACTGAGGTATGCAGAGACTCCAAAGGACAGAACTGCTGGGGTGGCCAAGACGTTCTGTGGCTGCACTTGAGCTGCGTTCAAAACTGTAGGTAGGCCACTTTTTTCACTACGTGGATTTTTTGATACAAACAGCAGGCAAGCACCTGGCGAGTCATTCGTTTATTCCTGCAATGCATCTTTTCATGTTCTTTTCATTTTGTGCGAAAAGCTGTCCGGCCCCAAGACATCCAAGGTATCAGGTTTGCAAAAGCCAGGATCACTTGGATGCCTTTCAGTCAGTGTATCGCCGTTTGCGACGCACTGGGCGGGACGCTGAAGACAAAGATGTGTCAGACTCCATGTTGAAGGCCCGCCTGGGTATGGTGCTACTGACCAACACCGAGTGATACCGAGTGTTTTGAAATCTTTGGAAATAAAAGGGCACACTTGTTGCAGTTTTTCGCTTTACGATCACTTGTGAGTGCGGACCTGTTCTTTGATTGACTTCATTTCTAGCAGAAAAGGCCATGGAGTACGTCAAGCAAAGTAAGGGGGCCAAGTGAGTGAGACAATGCCGCAGCAAGGGCCAAAGCTGTCAAGGAGCAAACCAGTGCTTGGAGTTGAAAGATGTTGAAAGTGCTTAAGCTCATCGCAGGTGACTTTGTCATTGATGCTTGCCCTGTAAATAAGAGATGCAAGGAAGAAGTCTCCACTATTAAAGACGGGGTTTGTCGCCATGTCCACGGATGATCGGTTTGTATAAACGTTTAAAAACTTCTTTTTATTCTATAGGGGCTTATTAGGGAAGCACCCAAGGACTTTCATTTGCTTTTTGTTTGCCTAATTTGAAGGGCAATTACGGGGCACGCTAGCCGCCGAAAGAAGCAATTCTTCGATGTTATCATATGTCATCTATGTTACTTGGAAAATTTGGCTCAATGTCCTGAAGCCATTTGGCGCTGCGGAAGGAAGATGCTATTGAATAGAAGCAAAGCTTGCATGAACTGTATAATCACGGTCTTATATTGCGGTGGAATGTAATTGTTTGGTATATAGGTGCTTCAAGCCTCTTATTTCAGCAACGTAAAAAACAAAAATGAATTATAAGGTATATAATTAGTTAATATTAGTTATAATTATATATATATATTTATATGTATAATTATATATATATCATTGCGTGACAACGAGCCCTGACGGATCACCCCGGTTTTCACCTCAGCGCTTTGCCATTTGGGCTAGTCCCCGTTTTGAGCCAAGGCAAGCAACCGTGGAGGATGATGGCGTGACCAAGCGGGCAGATGCAGTCTTTGCACCGGCTAAACTTTCTTTTCGCCAGGCCTAGATAATGAAAAGCACCTCATGTCGAGATGTTCGCTCTAAGGGCTTTCTTGCAACGCCGATCCTTCTTCAAGAATCGACCATTGGCCTGCGCGGATCACATGGCGAAGAAGGTCGGATCGAGCTTCCTTGGTCAAGGGGTCGGCGATCATCGTTCGACCATCCACCCAACGAATCTTACCGTTAAGCTCACTTCGAATCAGTAATGCAGATGAAAGGAAGCCGAGCTACTTCTCGGTGCCATTCTCGGGCTGAAAGTTGTAGTCCTCTCGCTTCCAAAATCCAAATGCGATACCAATGAACAGATCCAAGTCCTCGCACAAGGGCTTGCGTCTCTGAACTCAATGTGTTCACCGTTTGGCGCTTCAGGCGGTAGCTCTTCCACGATGCAATGGATACATTTTGAAGGCATTGAGAATCTGGAAGCTCCTGGTCGTAGAAGATCACAATGTCGCCGCCCTGGCTATTGAGCTTGCGCAGCTGCTCGTAACCCGCATGGATTTCCTATGATTTCCTTAGAGTCAAGAACGGCGCCCTTTTCCTGCTTATAGAACGTTGTAGACCCGGGACCCAGTCCAAGGTTGTGATGACAAGCTACGTAAGCTGTCACTCGATGTCCAAGAGTCCTGGATGTTTGACGTTCTGTTGTTCACGTTGATCCTGGTGCATCTCTGAGCTTGAAGATCGTGTAGATCTGGTCCATCAGGACATGCCGCTGGATGGAAGGCTGTGTGTCGACCAGAGACATGGTGTCGTATCCAGCGATCCGTAGTCTCTTCCCACCAGTCGTTTGCGTCCTGTTCAGGATAGGTGCCAAATTCTTTTGAGTTTCCCCATGAGGCATCGGTCACCAATGGTCACCACGCCTGCACGAAGGCGATCCAAGGGAATGGGCATAACTCGAATGCCCAAAGCCTTATGGTCTAAGGCTTCTTTGGCAAGTTGATTTGCGGCGATCAGGTCTCTGATCAAAGGCTTCGGGAAAGATTGTTGAAGCAAGGCTGTCTTCCCAGCAAGGTCACATCGCGTTTCTTTTGAGAGCCAGGATGGAACTCCAATCAGCGCTCGGAGTTGTTCAACCTCATCAGGATTGCACAAGGAGAATTTTCTTCGTTTGCGATCTCTGGGGATTGCAATGGGTTGTACTCGAGATTCTGTGTAGAATTTCTGATCCAACTGGATGGAACCATCTTCCAGAAGAGACTGCTTTTCCCACAAATCTACCGGATCGCCATGTGAACTTTCCCAATTTGTATCGGCTCCGGATAATTTCCATCTTGGCAAGATGGCGAGCTGATCCACCGTGGAACAAATCATCAGTGGCCAATGCGATCACACCTTCAACATAGGTCTTGCCCTGCTCATCGGGGATGGAGTCTAAGAAGAAAAGGCATGGGTCCACCACTGATTGTCGATATTGAAGTTCTTCACAAAGAAAACGAACAATATGTTTAAACCACTGGTATAAGGGCCATCGGTCAGACCGTAGCATGTCTTGAGCAACTTGATCAGCTGACCACGTACAACACCTGGAAGCCCTTCAGCAGGTTGTTCAGCATAAAGTTCTCGGTCAATGGGATCCCCAGGGTGAAATGCTTGAGTGAAGTCTGCAAAACCAGGGATCCACTTCATGCTGGCCATCAGTTGTGCTGCAAAAATCACAGAGTCTCGATGAACTTGTGGGGTGCTCGTTTCTAGCTGATTCAGAGTAACCTTGCATCACATGGCGACACTTCGCCTTGCATGGTTGGCCTGGTGGTGATGCGTCGAGGATTTCGTCGGCAGAGAGCGCATCCTCAACTGCAAAGTCCTCGATGGGTTTCTTGGTCCGCACATACCTGGATTTCATGATCTTTTCAGGTGCCGTTTTTCTGACTCAGATGTCGTCGGGTCAAGAAGCTCGTAGGCCCCAGTGGCCAAGTTGTTGCTGAATTCCTTGTGGATGGCTCTAGAAAGCCTCTCGGCATCCTTACTAATCCTTACCAAGAAACTCTTTGAAAGTAGCCTCCTTGCCTTTCCTGTCTTTGGGCCGACTTGTTGGCAATCTCCTGGTAGTAGACCTCCAAAAGTTCCAGTCGGCTTTTCTTGCTGACTGGCAAGGGCTCCCAGTCAGAAGGACTTTGGCTGACTGCCTCATGATCACGTTTCCGATCACCGTCCTCAGACTCTGGTACTGGAACCTCTTCTGGTTTCATCGTCTCCTCAGGTCCAGGTTCATCTTGGTCTTGATCAGATAGTTGATCGGGTGTGGGAATTGGAGATTCTGGTGCTACATAATCTTCTGGTTGTTGGTCTTCTGGAGGTTTAGCATCTGGAGGTATCACCCTCGTATGGTCAGACAAAGTTTCCTTGCAGTTGTCACCCTCTCGGGATGGCTGGTCTTTTGGCGCAGTCTCCTGGGTAATGGCTCAGGTTGCGGATCTCTTTTGTAGAGTTGTGTAGGTGGCTGACTACCATCTCCCATTTCAAACCACGTTTCACCAGTCCAAAGCTCGCCATGAAGTGGGATCACTGCCTGATACGTCCGGTTGTCTTCCAGGGTCTCTTCTTCAGTGCCACCTGCTAGGATCATCTTGGATTTCCGCCAAGGTTTGAGTTGTGCAGTGAAGAAGGGAAGGTCTGGATCATTGTCATCAGGTTGGAAAAGTTCACGGCGTTCTTGGAGATGGACTCGCACCCAAAAATTACCATCTTGTCGCCAGTATAATCTTGATCTTCTGCAGGAGGAGGAAGATCATCTTGTTCCTTGGAGAGGTCAATCACTCCTTTGATCTGCTCCGTTTCAAACTGCTTCTTGGCGTGAGAGATGCCCTCAAGCCATCCAGAAAGGGAAAAGAACTCCTTCTCTGGAGCTGCTTTGACAAGATGCCGGTTGTATGACAACCAAGCTGTAGATGGCAATTGGGGGGCTACAATTTTAGCTGGACCATGCCAAAAATAGGTTGCAGGTTTCCGGGCGGTGTCGGTTGCCCGTCGCCAAAAGTAGACTGCTTGGCCAGTCTCGTGGGAATAGTGAGGTCGAGGGCCATGTGTTGCGGCTGCTCGAACTGCTTGTTGGCAATCGACCTCATGAAACGCAACGGCCGCAGCCTTGCGGATGTTCATGGCTTTGGCCACACTGGTGTCTCCAATGGCGGCTAGGCTTTGCACTGCCAGATCGGATTCTCCTTCTGACATCAATCCACCTGGAATGCGCTGCTGGTAGCCGAAGACTCGCTGGGCAGGAGAAAAACCTCCTTGAGACAGTAATCGATTCTTGGTAAAGCACAAGGTCAATGGTCTGGTACCAAGTAGGCCAATCTCGACAGATTATCTGCCCCAGTGTTTTGTAGAACATCTCCTTGTATAGTTGACCTTGGTTCAACAAAACCACGTTGTTCTGGCATCTCCAAGGAAGAAGGAAGAAGCTCAGTGCCATCGGCTTCAGCCAGATTTTCAAATTCCTTTTGGAATTAATGTCCCAGGTCGCACAAGAGTTTTCGGGGCGGTCCAAAATCTTCAACCACATGCGGTATACTCGAGTTTCATGTGCTGTGTGCCCTGCAAGTGGTACCACCAATTGGAAGTGGCTACTGCTACTGTAATCAACAATGTTGAGACAGTACTTGGTCTTGTTGGAAAATGGTACACGGACCTGGAAAGTGTCGATACCCACAACCTCGATCATTTAGTCCAATTTCCTTTGGTGGTGCACCGGCTCTTGATGGTCTAGGTACTTGAATTTTTTCACAAACCGAACATTTCATTTTTCGGGCAATGTTCAGCACTCGATCACTGGCCTTGCTGTTCTTCAGAATCCTCAAGAATCGATCTTTGCCAGGGTGACCTAGTCCATCATGAGCTCGTTTGACAAGTGCCTCCAGGGACAATGGATGGGTGCCTGGACAGTTCTCCTTTTCATCGGGAGCAACATGTTCTGGATCTTCTGCATTTTCCGATTCCTCCAGGGACAGAGGATTTTGTAGTTCTTTGTGCTCACCAGGTTCACCAAGACATTTCCCAGGGCCTGCTCGAGCTTGATCATCTGGTTGCTCGGGAAGACGTGGTTGAAGACCAGTGTTGCGTAAGAGTGGTAGAGCATGACCGCTAGCGATTTCGCCAGCCAAGATCAGGTTGAGCTCAAAGTGGTCTTCAGCCTCAATCGTCTTCTGGCCATCAATGGCGTAGAGCAAGTCATTTGGAAGGCCAATCGAATTTGCAAAAGCCGCCAAAATGGCCATGATCAACTTCAAGGGGTACTTCTGCGCCATCCGAGATCGATTGATCGACGCACCACGATCACGGCCCATGACGTGTTGATGAGTGTGAGACAGGTCACACGTCTGGTTCAAAATTTTGGCAATGGAATAATTGTTGGTCAGAAATCCTGATCTTTTTCGCATTGGTTCATCCCGATTGGTTACCAATCCAAACATGCATTGATCACCATGTGTATGGGGGCTAAAATGGCCCGGATTGCAAACTTCCGCAACTGTCTTCAACTGTTTTGGCTGCAACAAATATAGATCCGCCAGATGTTTCATATGTGGTTGTTGTAGTTGAAGCGATTCACGAATCAATTGGCATGTTCTATCAAGATCATTCTCTGGAGTATCACAAATGAGTCGATGAAGTTCCAACCATGATGTTTCAGCTCGCTTCAGACAACCAAAAATATGCCGTCGTAAGCCCAGCTTTACTGGTACTGCAACAGCTTCGGCTTCACTCACATGAAGTCCAAGACAGAAAGGAACCCGGATCGTTTGTTCTGGAAGTGTGCACGGGAGAGGAGCCAACAATGCAGCTTCTTCCAATGGCTGACTTACCAGCCCCTGCGCCCGGACTCGCAGGGCAATTCGAACATGGAGTATTTCACGAGGAAACAGCAAGATCTATGTCCTCACAAGAGAACCACCAAGGAAGGTTCCAACGGACTTCAGAGCAAAGTGAAATTGCAAGGATTGCGGCAAGCTTCTCCGCGACGAGCCCACCGAAGCGGGGATCAAGCTCCAACAATCTCGAGCAGCCAAACAAGAAGCCTCATCATGGAACTCCATGAACCAGGAGAAGGTGGAACAGGACAACAAGGACTTCCAGGACTTCCTGATGTGGCGCCGCTCACGACGTCAGTGGGAAGAGACGCATCAGACTTCAGTGGACGATGTTCCTCGTCGCAGCGGCCTCTCATAGAGCAGCATCTTGATTGCAATGGCACCTCGGTGCCTCGTTGTTGATGTCCAGGTCCTTCGGAATCTCCCACATGTTGGCCCGCCGTCGATCTGTTGACGGGATGGTCTCCCGAGTGGTGTCGTAGGCATTGATCTTGGAGTTGTTGGTGCCATCCTGCTGGATCACGTTCCCCTCTGCTCGGGGGCTCGAATTGAACTCACCCGCGACCACTCCGTAGGAGTTGGAGACCTGGACTCCACACTTCCCTCACGGATCGTTCTTGTAATGCGCGGCTGAGTTGGTTGACCACCCTGTCGAGTTGCATCGTCTTGAGCAGCTCGCCCATCTCCACGATCTGGCGGGCTAGAACGCCACGAGAGCCAGGAATGCAGAGATGGTGTTGGACACGATGTTGATCTGCATGACACATGATCATCATGGCCCGAAGGATCAGGCGGACCCAGGCCTGGAGGGCATGTGAGTTGGTCTCGGCGTCGCTCCTCACACGCTTCGAGCGATGGCCATGCATGATTGCAGTCTGATCGATGGGCTGCTCCAAGGGCTGGGCCGAAAGTCGAAGATGTCGGATGGTTCTCCGTCATGGTCTGCATGAGCTCATACTCATCACGATTCCTTCAACATTGTTGTCCCAAAAAATGTATAAAATTGTACCATTGAATCTGTGAATTGTTGAATGGGAATACGGAGTGCTCCCATTGGACCAAGAAAACATTGTATCTTGAAACGAAAACGATGTGACACCAACAGCAATCCTTGTGAATCATCCAAATGTAGTGTGGCTTGGCAATGGAGAAGAAATGGAAGTAATAGTAAAAATGGAGCATCAGGGTAACTAAGCTTGTGCTTTTGCTAAAACAATAAAAATGTTTGGGCGTATGGCCAAATTTCATCAACAAATTCAAAGATCAAGCAAGCAAACATGACAATCAAACATCCAATATTTATTGATAATGTTTTTCTTGAAAACTGCTCCTGTCCACCCGTTTGTTGAAGTCGCAGGGAGTGAGATCCCATCACGGCCACCAACATTATTAAATCCCAGATTGAAGGCAGCAGATGTAAAATCCTCCGAGTTCATGTCCAAGGAAAATCCAGTTCATGTTTATTAAATTGTCATTCTTGACCTAAACAAAATTGAAACAAATCTGGTTTAGCTTGAGTCTACAGGTTGGTTTGGCTTACGCCTTTGGTGGTTCCAAATAGTTCCCACTAACACCCATATCCAATTATAGTTGGTTTAATATATATATATATATATTTATTTATATTTATATTTATATTTAAATTATATCCCATTAAAATAGTTTTATTTCTGGTTATATCCCGATAAAATCGTTGATTTCGACTCAAGATTTCTGGTTATATCAATGGTAGCTGGTTACACATCCCAAACTAAAAAACAAAACAAATCTTGATCTGGCAATGGCTCCCTTGCCACGCGGCTGGCCATGACGCTCAGCCGAAGCGTATCCTCGGGACCGACCACGTCCACGTCGGCCCGGACAGCTTCGCGGGTCCACGGGCCGATTCCGGGGTAATGTTGACAATAGATGAAGAATAACTAAGAATTATGTTTACGGTTAGGGTTTAGGTTGATTATAGTTTACAATGGTTAATAATGGGTTTAACCATGGTTTATTGGGACTATGGCATTGGGTATTGGGAATTGGGTATTGGGACTTTTTGGGGAATACTGGTACAAGGCGGTGGCGGAAGGTTCAAAAATAGGAAACCTATAGGAGAGCTTGGTTGTTGTGAATCACGGATGGCAGAGAGAAGCCACTGATGGACCGAACGGTGCTTGAGGTCTCCTCTCTTTCTCGCTCCTTCTCGCTCTTTCTCTCTCTTTCTCTCCCTTTCTCTGACTACCTACCTACCTACCTACCTACCTACCGACCTATCTGTCTATGTATCTATCTATCTTTCTATCTATCTATCGATCCATCCATCCATCCATCCATCTATCTCTCTATCTGTCTATCTTTCTATCTATCTCTCTCTCTCATCTAATTACCTCTCTATTTATCTATCTCTCTATCTATCTATCTATCTATCTATCTATCTCTCTCTCTCTCTCTCTCTGTCTCTCTCTCTCTCTCTCTCTCTCTCTCTCTATCTCTCTCTATCTCTCTCTATCCCTCTATCTCTCTACCTCTCTATCTCTCCATCTCTCTATCTATCTATCTGTCTATCTATCTATCTATCTATCTATCTATCTACCTATTGATCGATCTACCTATCTAGCTATCTATCTATCTATCTATCTGTCTATCTATCAATCTATCGATCGATCGATCTAGCTAGCTAGCTATCTATCTGTCTATCTATCTATCTATCTAACTATCTGCAAGCTTGAAAACGAAGCTAGTCTGCGAGACGTCCTCAGTTTTTGAACCTGACAACATCAAAAACGCAGCAATTCAGCGAGACTTCCTAAATTTTTGCACCTGACAACATCAAAAAACATCAAAAATGAAACAATTCTGCGAGACTTCCTCATTTCTTTCAGTTGACAACATCAAAAACGAAGCAATTCTGCGAGACGTCCTTCAAAAATGGAAAGCGATTTTTCCAGTCCATCTGTCCAAACTACTGCGCCTGCCACGAAAAAGTGGTGCCAGGTCATACGAAGTGCTGCACCTGTCACGCAAAATCATCTCAGCAAACCTGAAGATCAGAGGCTCCAAAATGCAACCCCTCTCAGGAAATCAGTGCCCGGACCTCCTAACAGCTCTGATGAACATGTCTCTTGTACGTGCTTCGCGCCACAACGGCGTGCACTTTTTCGACACCTCAACTTCCAAAAAGTGCTCGGAGAATGGTGTGCTTTGTACTTTTTGACTTCGGAATGTACTTCGCGCCAGAATGGCGTGCACTTTTTCGACATCTCAACTTCCAATTGCGGTCCGAGCATGGTGTGTTTTGTACATTTTGACTTCGAAATGTGCTTCGCGCCACAACAGTGTGCACTTTTTCGACATCTCAACTTCCAAAAGTGGTCCGAGCATGGTGTGCTTTGTACATTTTGACTTGGAAATGTGCTTCGCGCCACAACGGCGTGCAATTTTTCATCTCTCATCTGGCCAG
>Ga0126342_10003634_pt1 | contig 25654 bp, 23 predicted proteins | sample Cyp1metagenome_FD_92528 | JGI IMG/M metagenome (GOLD analysis project Ga0126342, IMG submission 92528) | Coral microbial communities from Lord Howe Island, Old Settlement Bay, Australia - Cyphastrea 1 metagenome | ecosystem: Host-associated > Invertebrates > Cnidaria > Coral ... | reverse complement strand
TAAAAATATAAAATAAAAGAAAAAAATTGAGTTTGTAAAAAAAATTTTCAAAAAACGCCCCAGGTTCAGGCCATGGCCCCCCCCCCCCCCGTTGAGTTGCTCCGCTGGTCCCAGCGGTGTCGCGGTGCGCAGTCCTCTGCGGAGTCGGAGATGAACCGTGCGCAGCATCTCATGGGCATTGCCAGGCGGGTTTCATGTTGTGGAATACCATTGGAACATGGAGGTTTCAATGAGAAAATCATAGGAAAACCATTGGAAAATGGAGGTTTACCCTCTGGATAACTATGGAATACTATGGAAAATCACCATGTTTCATGGGTAAATCAACTCTACTATGGAAAATCACCAGTTTTTAGTGGGTAGTCAACTACAGTATATATAATTTTGCAATTTTCCTGGTAAACAAACATAAAACTATGGAAAATCACCGGTTTTAATGGGTAAATTAACCAATTAAAATGAGTATAAATGGCAATGTTCAATGCTTTTTTTGTATGTTTACCCAGAAGGGAATACATAGTTCATTATAGTAACTAGTATCATGTAGTGATGTATAGCAATGTATAGTAATGTATACTAATGTATACTAGTGGATAGTGTTTCCCACCTACAATAGTTTGCATCATAATGGAATGTGCGGTACCTACACAAGGTGGTGCTCACTAGTTGCAGGTTGGTTTATAACCCCATCCAAGCATAGTTATGAAGATCATAAGCCCTGATACATAGATATAGAGATATTGTTTTGCATATACATAGATATAGATATATAGATGAATATGAATATATATATATATATATGTATACACATATCTTTATAAGTTGTAAACCAACTTCTCAAACGAACTGGAGCACCAGCTTGCTGCGCATGTCACCCAGCTAGCGGCTTTAGGAAGATGCACAAGGAGGAATTGGAAGCCATGGCTGCTGAATCTTGGACCTACGCTGAGGGATGGGCCGGGAGATTTTTTCATGGTGATCTTCCTAGGTTGGCATTTTTTGGGCAATGATATGGAGCTATGGTTTTGGAGCTATGGTTTAAAAACGGAGCCACTTGGAGCTAGAGAAGATTGAAGGGGCACCTGTACCCGGGATGAAGGGGACGTGTGGAAGTGGGGAAGGATTGAGAGGAGCTGTTTCTGCATGCAGAATAGACATATTCGGCCAATAACATAGAGGCTATGGCCCAATCATCCATCTTTTGTAGACACAGTTTTTCCACTACCACCTTCCGCCCCCTTTTCAAGAAAAATCAGCCCCGACCAATCATGCCCCCAGTTGAAGCATTCTATCCAATCACAGGTGGCCATACTTTTCTTTGAAAGTAAATCATCCAGCATTTTGATCGATGTTGCAATTTTGGTGAACTTTGGATTTATACCAATTTGTGACATGCGTTGTGTCTGGCAAAAACCAGGTGAGACAAATGGAGGCGGAGGCCAAGCACGACTTGGAAGTGGCCTTTAACGAAAAGGAGTGGCGTTTTGGATCGTTTTGGGCCATTGGCGTTTCTGTCGGAGTAGATTTGAGTGTCTTTGAACATGTTTGAACATGTTTGAACATGGGGGAGATCCAAACTGTGATTTTAAAATGATGATTAAACTGGGGTTCTTGGGATATCCTATTTACAGACCAACCATTTGTTCAGTGATATATCCAGCTTCAGAAATATGGTTGAGAGGAATAGCTGAAGTAAACTCCATGAAACATGGGAAGATGATGGGATACCGGGATACCTATTGAATGATGTGGGAAGTTATTAGATAATTATGACAATACACCATCTCAATGAGGGTTTATGAAATTGGGTATATAGACCCCTAGAACTGGGCGTGCGTTTGTCTAGATGCTGGAATTGTATTTTTAGGATTTGGAAAATTCAGTTTGGAGGATCGTATTCAAAAAACTTCGGAAATGGGACCCAATCTCAATATTGTGTAGATCACCGACTGATCACGGGTGATTTCGGTTGCAACGGAACACCGGATGTAGCAGTCCCAAATTCAAGCGCTTGGCGCATTGCACCAAGAGATGGGGATTTGGTTCAGAGAGATTGCGAAGAACTACTGCAGACGCCACGTCAGCCATTGCTGGTGTTGTCTTTGAAAAGGCTTATATATACACATATCAGCATTGACAAGTAAATAATTTATCTTCTAGGTTCAATGTAGATGAGTTTCCTCTTTCAATCTTCTAGTGTATTTGCTGTTTCTAACATCTTTGAATACAAACACGTGATCAAACACAGGTAAAAGTGGTAAATGTAACAGAGATGTAAACACATCAGTTTGATTGGTGAAGTAGGGTCCATAATATCTAGGTGTAATTGTACATGTAGGGTGCAACCCTGACATTGCTCCGCGCCGGAATTTTGGAAGCGTTGCATATTCTTTTAATGCAATGTCGGTGGACTTTCAATATGTAGATGTATATTTGTGATCCATGATCAACATCAACATCATCATCATTATCATCATCATTATCATCATCATCATCATCATCGTCATCACCGTCACCGTCACAGTCACCTTCATCATCATGACCATCATCATCATCATCACCATCACCATCACCATCATCATCATCATCATCATCGTCATCGTCATCGTCATCGTCATCGTCATCACTGTCACCGTCACCTTCATCGTCATCGTCATCATCATCATCGTCATCATCATCATCATCACCACCATCATCATCATGACCATCATCATCATCAGCAGCATCATCATCATCATCATCGTTATCGTTATCATCATCATCATCATCCCTTTTGCAGATAAGTTGATACTAAAATCAGATTCAGCATATTTGCCACGGGGAGTGGAGGATTTTTGATCCTTTATGAAGATATGTTGATGCTTTCATCAGATTCAGTAAATTTGTCAAAGGGGGTGGTGGAATTGTTGATCCGTTTTGAAGATAAGTTGGTGTTATTCCTTTTTCAACATGTTTGTCAGAGGGTTGGTGGATATGTTGATCCCTTTTGAATTTAAAATGATGTGATTACACCATTCAACATATTTGTCATAGAGGGTGGCGGATTTATGATCCCTTTTGAATATAAGACATATACGTTGATGGTATTACCCCAGTCCACATGAGTTGACACTTGTGATGATGATGATGATGATGATGGTGGCGATGATGAAAATATCATGATGATTATGACGACGACGACGATGATGATGATGATGAGGATGATTGTAAGTGTGGAGCAACGTCCGGATTGGACGGTTCACATATAGATGGATGGATAGATAGATGAATAGATATATTTTGACTACGGCGATGTCACTGGAAAGGATGCTTATCATTGGAGGAATACCAACCTTGGCGAACTTTTCAGGTTGGTGATTCATATTCTGACTTATCTATCTATATACTTATATATATATATATGATTATATGTACATAATTACGAAAAATTATATAATGGAAACTACAAATACTTTTCTAAGAATTCATTTATACATATATACATATATACATATATATATATGCAAATCATCATGTACTATAGCACACACTAATATATGGCTCTAGAAGGTGAGGCCCCCGTTAACGAAGTCGCTCAGTTGACTTATACAGCAACTTGGTTAACTCTTTGGGTTGATTTGGGGAATGTCATGAACTAGTTCATGGGTTTATAAAGCAACAGTTAACCCATGAACTGTTGATTCACCCATGAACTGTTGATTCACCCATTCACCATGATATAAATATAGTTGCGGTGAATTATCTATATATATATATTTATTTACATAGAATATTTGTGTATAAATATAGTTTTTTCATACCCATGATATATAGTTGTGGTGAATGGATTTATAAACCAACAAACGTTCAACGGTGAGTTCTTCCAGGACACGGCCAAGAAGGAGGCCAGCACGGTGCCTTTGACAAATGGCTGGAAGCTGTGAGATGCCTTTTTTGATAGAGGAAAATGGTGTGAATTTGCTATGAATGATTGAGTTGTAAAATTTCAACATCTGACCTGATTATTTTGGAGTTTGAGCAACAAAGTTAGGGAACTATAAAAATTCAACATATAATGGTTATATTCTATGGCGTTCTAATATCGTTATAGTGAGATAAACCACTCCAAAAAGTGACCTGATAGCAGGTCCGATCATGGAATGTTCTTGGGATGTCTTAGTTATCATTGTTGCACACTCCATGTATCTATGATTACATATGATTACTATCATTACCGGGGAAGTAAAAACAAATGTAGCTGGATCATGCTAAACACGCCGTATATATATACATATTTGTGTGTATACTGTACACACATTTGGATGATTCTGAACATTCATAACTACACTAAAAGAAGGTTGGTAAGTTAGTAAGGGTAACTACCGCCAAATAGCGATAACAAAGGTTATTGAATTGTTATACATTAAGTGGCTACATGGAACATGTGGGATTTTTGTGTAGGCTTACACATCTATGTATCTATCAATCTACCTATCCATCCATGCATCGATGTGTTTGTATATATAATTTGTTTTAATCACTTTTCAGTGAACAGTTCCTACCTATATAGTTGTACTGTATAGAGTAGCCGCACAAAAAAAGAGAGCAGGTTCAACTATATTCGCATCACCATTTTTTTAACGTTATTTTGGATTTAGAGTCCAGTTTTTTTTCTTTCTCCTGTGGTTTGGGACATGTGTACCGAGGTTCACCATGCCAGCAGCGAGGCAGGGGTTTGTCATACGAACATGACCATAGTTCATACGTAGGGTTTAAGCAAAACGAAAGCCAATCCAAACCGGGAATTCTTGTGAATGAATGAAATGAATGTATGATGATAGTGGAATGTGTAATTCATATCATCAACTGGAAACATGTACTTGTTTGATGTATATGAAAACGGAGTATACCTCCACTCCACATGGTACAGTTTAGTGTGAATATGATGCGATGAACCAGTTGATTTAGAAGCACCCTACTTTCAGACAAACCCTGTCGAACATGGGATGGTTTGCTACCAAGATATGCAATCCAGCGGGCTTGGTAATTCTTCACATCGTTCAATTACTTGACTCGCCAATTTGTGGGCAACCAATGTACCCAGTACCCAAACTTCACCGACTTCAGCTGTTTAAACCGTCTGACCCCTCAAAAGTGTAGCCTTCACTATCAGAAACAAAGTTCACTCACTATTCTAGATTTTCTAGCATGTGTTCAGCAAACTGTTCTATTGATTCTTTGGAGATATGGGTCCAAATTGCGTATTGACCACCCCAAAAAATAGCAGTTGTTGGTGGGTTCTTTGGTTCATGACACCACAATCCATCACCTGTTGATTCCTGAAACCATGGATCTGGTACCCATCCCATCCTATGGTTGAACGTTGAAAACGCTTCTTTTTTGACAGGATTTCGACCTGAAATTTCTTCGTATCTCCATGTTCAGACACACCCAATTCCCATCAATTTCCCAGAATTTTGGTATCACATCCAACGTGTTGATACCATGGAACTGGAACTAAAATTCCATTGAATCCCATCAGATTCTTCATCAATTCCTGTGAGATCTATGAGTGCCATCAAATCCCATCAAAGACATCCATTTTCACCATGTCACATCATTTCACATCTTCAAAATTTTCATGAGATCTGTAGCTCCTGTCGTGTCGTTGGCACCAGATTGAAGCTTTAGAAGAGAAGAAGCGGCGCCAGATCGCCGAAGCCAAACGTGAAGCCGCCAGTGCCGAGTGCGGGACCTGTGCAGACCTGTGAATCCGCCTGGGGCGAAGCGCATGAAATTTTGAAACCTGGGTGGATTAATAGTAGTTAATCTAGTGGTTAATGGGGATTTAATGTGATTTAATAGTTGAAAAGCAAGTGAACATTTTAGGATGAACATGAATTAACTATTTATATCTATTAATTACATGGTAAATTTGGGATGATGAATGGGATGGTAAATTATGGAATTTACCACATTTAATTTAATTCATGAGGATTAATGGGGATATACGTCTCAAAATGGTGGATGAAATCATGTACAGCAAGGATTCATATGGTAAAGCCAACAGTGACTTTCCCTTTCCGGGATAGTCTTTACAACCCATTTATGGACACATTGGGGGTGGTTTATCATTGGCTTTGCCGCATCATCGGCTCACATATGATTTAATTTCACTACCTATAACATACGGTGTGCATCCTAAGCTATTTTCCCACTTGCGGTTGAAATACACCACCAACCAGAGCATATTATTACTGATTGATCTCACCTTGTTTCCCATTTTCCTAAGCTCTACAGCAACCCCCATTGCATCCCCATGACTATTGCGAAGTACAGCTAATCCGACTTAAACTTGATCAATATATCAATATTCCTGTTTGCATCACTTAAAGAAGCATTGTTGATTGCTTGATTTTCAGGAATATGTTATGCCGTTATGCCTAGTTTCATAGTGATACGTTGAAGCCATTGATACAACGGGAGAATTCTAAATGGAAAGATCCGGTGCCCAATACATTGGATGGTCAACTCCCGGTGTTGAACGGTTCCTCGGGTTGGTCTGTTTGTTCCATCCCCAGTTGGCTCAATTCATCTCAATTCCCTTTTTTCATATTCTTTATATATGAATTATATGAGCAAACAAGTGGTTTATTGAACATTAATATTCTTTATTCTTGAACATTAATATATCCATTATGTTTTTTTTCAAAATCATGTGGTTTGATCAACCATGAGCTCAGCAATGCCAACACCCCCCACAAGGTCAGATGGATCTTGTCAGGTCTTTTCTGTTTCACCACTTAATAAACGCCCTCTGGACATGGGGGTTGATTAATAAGGGGCAAACCCTGGTTATTATTAATGGGGGACATGGGCTCATGGGGGGTACCCTTTGGGAGCTATCGAAACTGATGATGTTTATAAAGAATTTAATTAGAAATCGATCATTTGGGGAATAGTTGTTTTTTCACATTTTCAATGATCAGCAGTGATGTTTTTTTGGTGTTCATGAGGTTTCAACTTAAGTATAGCATAAGGAAACCATTTGAAAATAAAGAATTGGAAATCAAAACTTTTGGATAAAAAGAATGAGATTTCAGCACTGGGGGTTGATTAATCATATCCTAGCCAAACGGTTTATTAATCCTGGGAGACCACCTGTTTTTAATTTCAAAAAAAACATGGGAGGAGGAGGTTGATTAATTTTTGGGGTGTTAATTAATCCTGACTTGACATTGCTATATATTTAACTCCCACCAAGTAACTCTTTGTCAATCATAGCCATATCGCTATGTCGCTCTGTCGCTATGAGGCAGATCGCTGCCAGTGCTGCGGCAGTCGAGATCTCAGAGCAAACCGTTCTGCGTGAGGTATAATGATAAACGAGGTTTGAATACTATACCATATAGATATAGTCTATAGTGGTACCAGCTGTATTGATACCAGGTTTATAGTTTTAATGGTTTGATAATTATATTTCATGATATATGAATGATTATGAATATGATTATATAAGGAATGTTGATATAATGATATATGATGCAGAATATAATATGATTATAACTTGAAAATAATGTGTATATATATATAGATATAATTATATATCTATTTATGGTATAATTATACCATAATATACAGGATAAACAGTTTTATAATATTGATAATATACCAGGTAAATTCCAGTTATATAATATACCTGTATTCTACAATGATATATATATACATATAATGTAATGTATTAATATCTAATATGACATAACATAACATAATGTAACATAATATAACATAATACAATATAATATAATATATAGCTGGAATTTGATGGGTAGCCGCTGATAATTGTTGGACCTAATTACCTCAGGTAATCACACACTTTTTTCTGGGGATTCTTCATGTGAATTATAGTCTGATAATCCTTATAACCTGAACATTTATCACATAATATCCATCATACTTAAACCACAATCCATGAGAATTATAGCAATTATATAAATAATGGAAATCAAACATTACTGGAGTTGATATACCATAATCTTATCAGTATTGATTGATATAGCATAACTGGGATTTAATGGGTAGCCATTAACACTCGTTGGACTTACCCTATCTGGTAATAAAGGTAGTGAGATTGATATACCATAATTTCATCCCCATAAACAATGTGACACCCGTTGATACCCATCATATTTTTCATATTCTGCAAGTGCATATCTGGAATGTTCCCGTCATCATTGAATAGCATAGGAATCTCTTGGGAATTTACCATTTGGTAATCAACCAGGGCCTATGGCAAAGCCTCGAGCCATGGAGTTTTTTAACTGCGCAAAATCATTGAAATTGAAGGATGAAAGTATATGATTTGTCTCTAAAACATATTTTTTTTTGATATGTATATATATATATGTATATATATAACTAGCTTGACACGCACACAGGGTTTCTTTTCACTTGATGCCAAAAATGCCTTAGGGCACGGGCATCATGAGCTCCCCCTTTTGTCGCTTTGACAAACACCGGGGAAAAGATGGAGATCCGTTGATCTCTTCACAGCACAAATGTAATGACTCCAAAAATAAGGAGTTGACAGGCTCCAGGCATTTTCAATTTCCCTTCGCTCTTTGCCCTGTGATACTCTGCTCTCACACGCTCAGTTCCCCAACCCTTGCCTTTATGGGCCTTCTGAATTTGGTTCCACAAATTACAAAACGGAGCTTCAGGGATATTCCAATTTGTAAACTACTCCATCAAAATGGGGATATTCCCTACTTCAGCTGTAGGGGTGGTCTACAAAACGGATATTCCCTACTTTGGTGTCTTTGTAGACTCCATCAGAACTTTCACTTGAACTCACTTCTACGCTACCTACCGCTGCTGCAGAGCCCGACTGTGTAGCCCTCTTCCGAGTTGGAGCTGCGAGCCCGACGGTGTTGGCATTCCCATAGATGTAGGGGTCAATGAAATATATAGCGAACCATTTAGTGAAAACCCAATGGTTTCACATGGTTTCCGTGGTTTAGGGCTCAATGTTGTTCGAATGTTGGAGCCCGTCTGAGCAAAGATTTCACCTCAGCTGTCACCCAATAGCTCTGGTTAGGCAAATTTTTACCTATTAGGTTATTAGGTTATATCTTGTTTCCTGACTATTAGTTAATTTGTGTGTTTTAACAGGTAAAACAACTGTTTTACCTAATAGTCAGAATAGTAAAATAACCTATTTTCTGTAGATTATTTATATGAATAACTTTTTTCCTATAGGTTATTTATATGAAAACATTTTTTTGACATGTGTGTTTTGTTATTTCCATGCTATGTTCGCTTGCCCCATCTAAAACAAATGTACAGATTCACTTTAGCACAAAAGGCTTCACTTTAGCACACAAATTCACTTCAGACCCGCATATACCAAAAGAAAGCGACATACATCACACAAAACAATTAAAACACATTTGAAACACTATTTGCCAACAAATCATTTAATTCAAAATTCCAAAGGAAACAAATATGGAAAAGGACTGTGTCTTCAGTTTAAACTGTTGAACATACAGTTTGGTGAAAGAAAAACAAAGACTCAAACAAGATAGTTTTTAGGTTATTCGACTAAATAAACCATTTAGGCAAACAGACAAACAACCTAATAGTCAGACATGAAATAATCTAATAATATCTAATAGATAGAAAATAACCTTAAAAACTAAACTAACCTAATCGATTCGATTTAGTCTAAACAGAGCTATTGGGTGCTGTTGATCTGCATGGCTTTCAGCATGAAGTTCTTCTGGAAGTCTTGGATCTGCAGCCGCTGCAATGCTGTGGCCTCCACTCACTGGTAAACAAACATAGCTATTGAACATGTTTTTTTTAAAGTATTTTGATGGGGGCACCTAGTGTTTTTGCTTATGGTAGCCCGCATGAAAATGGCCCATTTATAGTGAGTTTTCCCATTAAAAATGGTGCTTTTCCATAGTTGTGTAAACGTTTACCAGAGGGTTTTTTTGCACTGAGCTTGATTCATAGTCAAAAACCACCACCTGCCAGCGAGGGCCTCATAGATTTACCATCGATTTCAGGGAGAATTGAGGCTGGTTTGAATGGTGGGTTTTACCGCTATTTAAGCTCCATGGAGCACACATATCCATGGGAAAAAATGTCATTAGTAGATGGTGTATCTTTAAGACATGGTGATGTAAAGCATCATTTTCTATCATCAAAAATAAGTATATTATTATAATAATCTAGTCTATAATGGTCCAAGTAATCATCTATACATGGTCCATTGTCCATTGAACAAAACCTGACTGATCACTGGTAGCCCATGACCGGTTCCCTTGTCCTCGAGGAGAAACGACACGCTGACCAAGAGGTAGCAAGTGTTGCAGGGATGTTGAAGGAGGCGCGTGGGCGCGTGAAACTGGGTAGATCTCCAAGTCACTGGATAGTTCATTGTGTGCTGGACAATAATAAGAATAGATAGTGCTGATAGTCCATGAATGCCTATGGGTAGAATCATCACCAATTGGACAATAACTATTTATGTATGACTAGAGATCATGTTGTTTTTCCTATTGATAGCAGCATCTATAATTTATAATTATATTTCTTTTGTTACAATTAGGAACTTGCTATCACCAGCAAGAGATTCTCGTGTTTTCTGGTCTATCGAAGATTGACCATGAAAAGATGAGGAAGCATCGAAGTTGGGAGTAACCCATTTTCAAAGCCAACTCTTCAGTGGTGAATGGAACTGTTTTGTCAGGAAGTATGTTTGTATATGTTTGTATCATGTTGTATCCATATCCATATTCCCCCAAGAAAATAGGATGCAAGGAGCCACTAATGGAGTTAACCAGGAGTTAAGCACCCACATGATAGTTTTTTACGGACCATGGAAGTCAAAAAACAGGTTGGACATGATGAAATGTTTGGGAGATGATTGTACTAATTGGAAATGACCATGTTCGAATTTCACGTTTGATTTCGGGGGGCATCGTTTAGTGCGATGTTTCAGAGGGCGGACTGGTAATGACAGAAATTGCTAGCCAAGCTAGTTGCTGTTTCTGTCATATGTGTATCCTTTCTGGTGTGATTGGCTATGTTGTTAGACGATGTTGGGCGGTTGTCTAGTCGATGTCCCTCTTGCTTGTTCCAGTATGTCCCCCCGCTTACCATATAAGGTGTCTAGTTTTGTTTTTTTGAAGATCCATCAATTTACTTCGACATTGAGCCTGCTAAGACTATAACCCTATAGTAACCCTAATTTTACAATGGTTCTTATATTCAGTGTACTCACAAGTATATTGGGATATTGTTTAGTGGAATTACAGCGAGGGGTTTATATAGCTTATATATAACTATTACCATCTATTACCAAGTAGTTGAGACTATGACTAATGTCAACCAGGGCCAGGGATTACAAAATCCTGACTATTCCAAGAGAATAATCCGTTCCTACTAAACTTGGTAGCCATCCAATTTGTAAAGTCTTCCAGTTTATCAAATCGGTAATTATAAACTGTAATGTATGTAATGTTATAGTAGAAATTATGGGTGGTTACTCTAACCATATTAATCCATATTAATCCCATAATATAATGATCCATCAATGACCTCATCAATCCCATATATGATAGCACTACATTTTTTTTATCGCCGGGGATTCCTTGGAGGGCAAGACTGCGGAAGAGAGAGGGCAAAAGTTGCTGCGCCAAGCCAGCGCCAAGGAGGCCGATGTGAAGCTACATATACCGTATAAATATCAATATGATTATAAACAGATAATGTGGATATTTATACGGAATAATGTAGAATTATAGTATATGAAGCTAGAATTTGCTTTAGCTATAGGATTAACAATTGGGATATACGGTAATATTCCGTATAATGTGGATATTAATTGGGAATAAATGGGGATATTAATTCTGGATATATATATATATGTATATATAATATGTTCAATATCATTGGGGATATTATAAGCTATATATATACACTAAGGCACTAACAGATAGAACATTATCCAGTGTTCAGGAATTGCTAGTGCTCTAGTATACATATACATGCATCATCCTCTTGTGTATATATATATAATTATATATATATATATATATGCACGCACAGTGAATATGTTGTATATATATACTGTATATAAAGGTATGCAAATTATAAATCTGATAGTTGATTCGCTTGGTGGTCTCAAAGATTTGGCTTGTTTTCGCCCAGAAATGTTCAGTGGTCAAGTTCCATTGAACAAGATCCCTAGGTAAGTTGGTTACTGGGTTAGCTAGGAATTATTTCTGATATACCCTCTGATAAACTAACATAGCTATGGAAAATCACCATTTTTAAAGGGTAAATCCACTAGAACTAGAAATGGCAATTTTCAATAGTTATGTTAAATTACCAGAGGGTATCTAGAGTTGGATGGCATTACAAACCAAATGAACTCAACTTACTACTTGGGGGCGTCCCTCACGGTGGCTGAAAAACACTCTCAGCTTTGTGTTCGTTTGCAAATATAGTACCCCAACATTTGATGGTGATCATCATCATACGTTTCCTATCGTTTCCTGTATGGGGATGGATCAAAGCCTACTATACCATATTTGGAGAGATGAATATCCATAGATTCATCATGATTCATCACTGTGATGAACAGAAGGCTACCAAGAGGCATTGACCCACAGCCAGTGGCTGGTCTCCATATCCCGCAGCTTGGTCGAGGCCAAGTTGACTGCAGCCCAACAGGCTGTTGCTGAGGCATCCCCGGAGCGAACTGAGCGAACGGAGCGATGGGGTGTATCATATCCATAGACCAATAGTCCCCAAAAAATCATGGGGAGCCAGTTGGAGCAATTGACACCAATCTTTACCATATGATTGGTGTTTACCATCCATTTGTTTTTTTTGGGTATGTAAACTTGATTTTGACTTGAAACATTGAATCATTGTGTTTGCATGGTAGTTGGAACATTACAGTGAGTCGACTGAGAAGTTGTGGCAAGAATCGTTCACTAGTTCAATGATGCATTCATACTATCATACTCATATATATATATTAACACATGGGCCATGGGAGTTTCCTAAAATGGGTGTTACCCAAGCCACCATCCAGTCATCATGGATGACCATGACGACTCGTGTAGCAAAAAACCCATGGTGACTTGGTGATCCACCACACCAGGGAGTGTCGACCGCCTGACCACAATCTGTTAAAGATAGTCAAAATCAATGAACATCACATAATTCTAAGGTATCTAAGGTTCACCATGTCAACAATCTCTTGAAACATAGTCTGACTGAGTCAAAATCACTAGAAAAAATATTCGATCCAAGTCAAAGTTGGGCAACTTTCCACCTGAAGGCTCAACAAAAGGCCGCCTCTACCTTGCAGAGCGTTGGGATCCCAGTTGTGAACAAAGGGCTCGAAGATTCAAAGGGTGACCCGGGTGGTTGGTATAGATTTATTTGATTTATTTGTTGCTATGAAGTCTCTCATGTGGGAATGCAATCCCCAGCTACCGACGCCCATGAGCCAAATCCATTCACAAACCAGATGGATTGATAGATTTGGCACCATTCAGAGAATCCATTTGGTTTGATTCTGCAGCACTGCGAAGCCATGAATCATTACATATCATTACTGTTTATCATTGCTACATATTAATGTCCATTGATAAAGCTATAAACCATTGATCAAAGATCCCAAAGTCGTCACTTCCAGCCATCTCCATGCAGAACTCATGTAAGCTGTCCCTGCAGCTCGGGCTCAAATCATCGGCAAAACCACCGGTGCAAAACGCGGCCAGAAATTAAATCGGCTTCGCCATGGCCAAACGTACCAAGAAAGTGGGCATCACCGGAAAGTATGGCACACGCGACTTGGCAGATGATTTTTGGGGATCCGAAAAGAATCATCCACAGATTGATCTTCATCGAACTTCATAAAGATGTGGTGTTCAATGATAGTAAAATGATAGCGAAATGATAGTGAAATGTTAGTAGAATGATGTAACATTAACATGTGACAAACAAACACGTGGTGATCTAATTGAAGGACGAACATCGGACACCTCCGGTTTGGGGCCAACGGGATGGTCGGATGATCTCAGCCAAGGATATGGTGCCTCTTTGAGGAACTCGAAGCGCAGATGATTGTGGCTGAATGACTATGGTATATATTGAACTTCATACATATATATGTATATACTGTATATATATATATATATAATGTAGTGCCTAATACTATATGCATATACACATGATAATATATATAATATGATATATATATACATATAATATATGATATATATAATGTATCATATAAGCGATTGTATATGTATATATATATATGCATTGAACAAAACATATATATATATATACATTATAATATTGAAGCCAATGTATACATGTACCATGAGAACATGTTCGCGCATCTTCAAGTTATCATGTTTGATTTGTTTGCCATTTCGGTTCTTGCGTTCTGCATCTCTATCATTGCATTATTATGTACATATATACATATATCTTACACCCCTTGAAATGCATATGCATTCTCTTGCATATGTTATATGGTTGAATGCGTTATGAATTTGTCTCCCTGGCAGAACGATATTCTTGTCTCCGGGCAGCTACTGAATGGCTTTTCGGGACTTGCTTCAGGGCTACTTCAGGTGCTGTTTGCGGCATCTAAAATCTCGGATTTCCATCAGATCCTCAGACACAAGGTTTACAAGTAACAATTAAACTAATGTAAATGGAATCACCATCACGAAAATATTAATGATACGAATATCATAATAGATCATAGGAATAAACAGAACAGGACATGTAAAATCTCGTCTCCGGTAGGCTATCATCCCCAGTGAAAACTGACACTTCGGCAGGAAGATCATCAAGCGCTACGAGATCCAACAGCGCGCTCGTTACATGTGCTCCTTCTGCGGAAAGGCAGCGCCTTCTGCGGGCTGATGCCATCCCGCAGATGGTTACCGTCCCCGAAATGTGAGACCCGTCACCATTTTTTTCGGACTATGGAAGACGAGTTTCCGCCTGAAATTCACTATTCTCAGGGTCTGTTGCCGTCAAACTATGTCAAACTCTTGGGGGGATGGTAGTTGCCGTCAATCTGAATTTTCTCCAGGGACCTCACTGGCCCAGCAAGCCCCATTAATGCTGCAGTGATATAGTTTATTATACATATAATATAAATAATTATATATATATAATTATATATATATACGTACATGTGTATGTGTGTATATATATAATATGTATATGTGTTTTTAGATAGTGTTGATTATATATACATACTTTCATTTTGTTCCGCCGCCGCCATTTAAGCGGAAATCCATTGAATCCTCGAAAACTAATGGAGCAACATGTTTCTTTCTTTAGTTTGTTTTTGGGTACTCCTTGCATAGTTATCCCTGAGATCATGGAGTGGAGTTAGCCATACTTTAAACTTTAGATCAATCTTGGCTGGTTGGTGGTTTGGAACATTTGGATTATTATTCCCATCATATTGGGAATAGTAACCTCAACTGACTTTCATATTTTTCAGAGGGCTAGGTCAACCACCAACCAGTTGGTGTGTGATTGGGAGCCACTGCATCCCAATGTATCCCAATGTCATAATTCATAAAGAAATCCCAAATCACCCAGCATTCGGATGATCACGGCCTGGCGATCTGACAGGAGAACGTGAAGCGTGTGGCCGGTGGCATTTGGAAGTGCAAGGGCAAGACCTGCAACAAGACCCGTGGATGGGCGGCCTGGATGACCCACCCGGTGATTTAATAGGTAAATCATCATACTGTAAATCATCTATTTTCATGGGCCACTTTCAAAGCTAGATAGAGGGTTTAGTTCAGCCACAGCCTTGTAGTCAGGGTGAAAACAGTGTGTTTGATCATGTTCAAGTCAGGACTCCAGTGTATGCACTTGCACTAATCCAACACTCTACCACAAGGGTCCAGGAGGTATTCCCCGGTTCACGCAGGTGTTCACATCTTAAATAGCGATTGTAGTTCTGGATGTTCATCCCTCAATGCGCGTATGTTATTCGTTCTCTACCCTCTGGTAATCAAACATGGTAATGGAAAGTCCCACATGTTTCCCCTGAACACCTCGATTTGTGGGGAATTTCCCAGCTTGCCATGTTTGATGACACCGGAGGGTATATCCCTACTATATATCCGTGATATCCCCGTTATCTCCCATTAAATCATCTTTGTTGCTTAAATCACCATTGTTCTTGGTTAAATCACCATTGTTGTTTGTTAAATCACATGTTTTAATTGCTTAAATCACCTTTTTGGTTGCTTCAATCACCATTAAATCACCATTAAATCACCATTAAATCACCATTAAACCCTCTGGTGAGGATCATGGCTGGTGGCTGCTGGACCCTGAGCACGGGCCCAGCCGCCACGGTGCGCGCCACCATCGCGCGCCTCAGGAAGCAGCAGCAAGGTGCGGGGGTGCCGGGACTTGGGAGAAGTTCTTGGCAGTTGAAGTCTCAGATTATAGTAATAGCTATATATATATATGTATGTGTACATATATATATATGAGGTTTCCATAAATGGGGATATCCCAAAATGGATGGGATAACAAAATGGATTGGTGAACCAACATGTCCACCTTGTTGACAACACACACAATTGTTTCCATAGTCATGGGGGTACCCCAAGTTATGGATGCTGAAAAAAATGGACAATCCTTCTAAAGTTGATGATTTGGGGGTAGCCCTATTTTAGGACACTTCCATATGTTATGATAATACGTGGTTCTTACCTTGATACTGGGTTGATAACTGCGATGATACACTGGGATAGACATGTTATGATCAATGGATTATAGCACCTGGTTGAATGGGGATTAAATGGGGATTATAAGCCATAGATCGATGGTTGGTCATGATCGGTTACACTGATTATGGCACCTGGCTTTTGCTGGCGATTATCACCATTTATAAGCCATAGATACCATAGGGAAACCGTTTTCAAGCAACCAGTATACCCTCTGGTAATGACTAACATAGCTATTGAAAATCCACCATTTTGTAGCTGGGAAAATCCACTATTTCTATGGTCATTTTCAATAGCTATGTTAGTCATTACCAGAGGGTAATGAAGCCATGTGGAAATGTAGAAACTCTGTGGTTCACCCTGGCAAAGGTCAGGGCTTTTCCCCAAATCTCGGGTGAATCATAGTGAGACCTCACTGCGACGTTGGATGATGCTTTGCAGGCCTGTCCGTATCGCAAAATCAACATGTCCTATGTCAGGTTATATAATTAGGATAATATGGCCGGCAGAACAAGTCCTATGGTCCTATGACTACAACCAGTGGTAGCCGGCTTTAGAACAAGTCCTATGACTACTAATGTGGTAAACCCAACGACAGCCCCAAAATCGTCATGAATGGTAGACAGTAATCCATCCCCAGATCTGGTGCCGCAGGTGGTGTTGAAGACTAAGCGCCAGATGAGAAAACGAGCGAGACCCGATGCGAGCGGTGAAAAGAAAAGAATGGCCGTGCGCTGGATTTGCGGTGCCCTAACGTATGGATTTCCATATATATATATATATACATAATTAACTATATATATATATGGAATACCCTTTGATAATCAAACATAGCTATTGAAAACTCCCATGTTTAATAGGTAAAGCATCTACAAACGGACCATGTTCTATAGCCATGTTAGATTACCAGAGGGTACCAACAATCACCGCGAAAATGACCACAATGATTGGACCTCCTGTCTGATGTCTTGGTGAATGTTGTGAAAATGGGGCTTAGCAGGCAAACCCCTGTGGTTTGGAACATGTCTGGTTGGTGGTTTCACATATTTTTTATTTTCGATCATATATGGGATAATCCTTCCCATTGATTAATATTTTTTCAGAGGGGTTGAAACCACCAACCAGATGTCTTTTTTCCCCATCAAAATGACCATATCGTAGTGGGAGTCAAACACCCATCGATATCAATGATCAAATTTGAGGGTTTTTGCTGGAAAAAATCCAGGGCTCAAGCACCAAGCCCCGCGGCACCGGCACAAAATTCTACACCATGGCCAAGCGCACCAAGAAGGTGGCTGTTTTGTTTCTGGATGGACCTAGGTTGGACAGCTTTCATCAATGGATTACGTACATATATTACATAATATGAATGCATCATATATAAATGAATATAATATATAGAATATATCGTATACATATAAATAAATAAATATATATATATATATATATATATATATCGTGTATATATATATATGCACAACTTATATCCTGATATCCTCAGAAGTTTCTTTTAGTCCATCTTGGTTGAACCATGCTTTAAAGTGATGGAACACGATGGAAACTGAAACCAAACATAGATCAAAATCGTGAAGATCTGAGAACCATGGGTGGCAGACATCAAAACTTGGTGAAAGGCAACGTCCCATCATTTATCTTCATGAAACTTGGGGTGATTTGAGTCTGTTTTGGTGCCTTAAATATCTAAAAAATCCCCATAAGATCGGTCCATGGCCATCATAAATCGGTGACCTGAAATCTCTATGTGCGGTCCTGCGGTGAGTTGAGTTCTAAAGTTTTACCCATAGGATCCATGGTGCTGCTATATATGGTCACATTTACCATAAATATACCCCAAATGTTAGCATATATACCATACATGGATCCTATGGGTTATAATGCGGTGATTTTCCAATAAGACCTACCATTTGGGGATATTTGGGGAGGATTTAGACAACCCATTCGAAACATTTGGATGATGACGTGGGGGCTGCAGATAGCAGGTTGGCATCACTGGAAAGTACGGCACCCGCTACGGCGCTTCACTGAGGCCAGGGAGACAGGGAGCCAGGGACCGGATCTGTCAGTAAAAGCCATAGAGATCCTCAATTTTGCCATGGAAAATGGCCCATTTATAGATGGTTTACCTATTAAAAATGGTGATTTTCCATGGCTATGTTAAATAACAAGATGCTATCTTTATTCATTTTATATATTTCAATGGGTTGTATAAACCATCTAATTATGGGTTGATGATTAATTAATTGCTTTATGAACATTAAAAAAACATCTATCGTAACTTTTGAACATGTTAGCAGAACTAGAGATTTCGCCTGGCATGTTCTGGAGTAAAGCTGAAGCAAGCATCTCTTTCAATGCGAATTCGCAATCAATTGGGAATCGTATTCAATCAAACTAAGCTGCATACACACACATACAGAATCACACATATATACATATATATATATACATCATATATATATATATATATATATTTATAATAATTTACCATATATGTACTGTATATTATATTATATTATATTATATTATATATTTTATTTTTTATTATATTATATATTATATTATTTATATATATTATATTATATTATATTATATTATATATTATATATTATATATTATATTATGTTATATATTATATTATATATTTTATTTTATATTATATTATATATTATATTATATATATAATATATTATATTATATTATATTATATTATATTATATTTTTTATTATATTATATTATATGTTATTATATTATTTTATATTATATTATATGTATTGGATTCGATGTATTATATATACCTGGACTCCTCGATAGTACCGATGAACCTATTCCTCGCTGAACAACGGCATGACTCTGCAGCTAAACATCCATGAGACCGAGATATCTCATGAATTAGTTGAGATACATCCATGACTTGTGTAGTGTATTCTTAGAAATGTTGGTGTTTTCAATTCGGACATTTGATAGACATGATTAGGGGGGGCTTGCCGAGTTCAGACATTTTTGATGCGAAATCCTCGCTGTGTCCCCAAGGCTTACCTGCCATACGAGCTTCTGTATATTCCAGCCTTGGTTTGTGAATGACTACAATTAATCATCTATAATCCTTTTCCTATAGTCAAAGAATATCTTAAACACACCATACATATATATATATATTTATATATATGTGTCCATATATAGTAAACCATGATGTAGTATAGACAGTATAGGTGATTTACACTTATTTTGACCATAGAATGGGCGTCTTTGGCCGTGACATCGTGAAGCACTATGCCACAGGAAGATCATCAAGCGCTACGATATCCAGCAGCGCGCCCGCTACATGTGCTCCTTCTGCGGCAAGGACCATGCTGCGGCAAGGAACTTGGGATTGGCCAAGGCAGAATCTGACAGAAGTCGGATCAGATGTGAATGGTTCCTCCTGGATACATGGTCCTTTCTGTTGCTTGTGTGAATATCAGATCGTCGCTGTGGTTATCGCTAAATAGTACGAGTACAGTTCCCGTTCATGTTGGGATCTGACAGGAGAACGTGAAGCGTGTGGCCGGTGGCATTTGGAAGTGCAAGGGCAAGACCTGTGGAAAGACTGAAGGGTGGCAGGGTGCTAGACCTACATAGTCTTGCAGATAGTGCCAGAAGCCAGGGTAGCTGCTTCAGTTTCTGACGAAGCAGCGGTGCCAGTAGCCCCTCCAAGTACCCATAGACATGGATAAAAGTCCCAAAATCATGGGTGCATTTAAATTTACCATACCTATTTTTGGTGGTACTCGTATTTGGATTCCATGAATCGAGTGTCCTACAGCACTCACTCTGGGCAAGGTGGCCCTTCCGCCATCCGCCTATGACTGGCACCCGCAGTTTTCACGCTAAAATATTGTACTTGGTGGTTCAGTTCCACTAAAAAGTTGTTATATAACCATTGTTATATAACCATTGTTATATCATGAGTTATATCATGTGTATTCATGTGTTATATAATATCCCCCCCTTTAACCCTGGAATATTTGAGGGGGGTAAGGCAAGAAATTCTGGGAAATATTTCACCCGACCACGTGAAATATCCACCCCCCCACGTGTTTTTTTGGCTTCCAAAAGAGATTGGGGGGGGTCCTCCGGATGTCAGACTTTAGCCCTTGTCTTTGAAGATTGTCAGAAACGGACGGAATCCTACTGCTGCAACGGAATTTCTGGGGGGGCTTCTAGAGTCCTAGAGCTGTCAAATACCATGGTTTTGCACCTCCCCCCTCAAAAATTTCTCAAGCAAAGCTTGGGGAGAGAAAAACATGGAAATCTGCGCTTCAGCTGGTTTGCACGCACCTGACCACATCCACCGGTGCCCGCGGATGCATAATTGACAGCGCTACATGATTTTCCATTGCCTTATTCTACTGTATATAAACCAGATTTTTTTAGCTGAAATATTTCTGGGGAGCGGTGGGGTAACCCCCCCAAAAGCCTGGTGGATTTTTTGGTGGCTCCAGGATCATGGCTGGTGGCTGCTGGACCCTGAGCACGGGCCCAGCCGCCACGGTGCGCGCCACCATCGCGCGCCTCAGGAAGCAGCAGCAAGGCAAAAGTGCCGGGACTTGGGAGAAGTTCTTGGCAGTTGAAGCCTCAGATTATAGTAATAGCTATATATATATATATAAGGGTTTCCATAAATGGGGATATCCCAAAATGGATAGTTTATAATTCGAAAATCCAACAGTTATGGGTATGAGTCAAAACCCTTGTACCCTAGTGAACCCTAAAATAGCTGGGATTTATGGATGTTCATCTCCCAAAAAATGTATTTATAGTTATAGGTATTGATACATCCCCATATATAGCACCCCTGTAGCACCCCCGAAAAAAGATAGAGCGATCACAAGTTGGACACCAGGAAATGATGGGGGGAAAACATCATCTATACCTTCTTGGAAATACTGTTCCATCTTTTTTGTGGGTTACCCTCTGGTAATTTAACATAGCTATAGAAAATCACCATGTTTAATAGGTAAACAATCTATAAATGGGCCATTTTCCATAGCTATGTTAGTTTACCAGAGGGTATTGCAATGGGAATTCATGATATATTTGGGATATCATGAATTCCCACGTTTGGGAAAGTGAGGTATATACTAGTATATATGAACATGGTAATTCTAATACACCCAATGATGATTAGCCAATGATTTTGAGACAAAGCCATATGATTCTTGGGATTTGGAAAAAACTGTTCATGCATGGTATATCTTCCTAGAATCCCCAGTTATGGGCTGGAATTTATAGATCTTCATCCCCAGTGGAGCCGATGGTAGGTATTGACCGTTGAAGAACACCCCGGTTTGCTTGGGTATACTGTGGCAACTGCAAAATGAGTTTGCTCAATGTTTGCTCCTTATTTTTTTTGGACAGGTAGTACCTATAGATGTTGCTGGATGTTACTGGATGCTACTGGATGTTATTGGTGTGGTATGTTTGCTCATCGCTTTTGGACACAGCAACGAGTCTTCTTTTGGATGACTCATCATACACAACTAGATGATGTAGACTCATACAGTCTCCATGGTGAAACATGTAGATAGCAAATGATTGGAAGACGGGAACTTTGAATGCTGAAGATAAAGCTACTTTATCCAGTTTCAAACACGTCGTGGAAAACCGAAGAGCCACTGTGAATCAATCTCTACTTGAAGGTATTTTCTTACTTTCTGGTGAAAGTAGTCCCTTCTAGGGCCACCAGTTGACTCTGCCCTGCCCATCAGGTGGCGTTGAGGACTGAGAAGCGGAGGCTTACGACGCCATGACGCTTTTCGTAGATGCCATGAGTGCTTGGTGCAGAAAAGGATGTGGACGACGGGATAGGATGGGATAGGTGTCCCAGGGCGGTGTCCCACATCAAAGATGAGGGTTTCTGGGGCTGTAGCAACTACCCTCCAAAAAAAACCCGATTTTCCTCACATGCCATTGGACACTGACTTTCTGAGGGATTGTCAGATCATTTTAGAATCAAATCATCCTATTTTGTTTTAAAGATAATTTCTCGATTAATTCGCATGGCAGACAGTTGTCTCCGTTGTTTCACTGGTTTTTTGTTGCCGTTGCTGGAAGGTTCCAGGTTTGCCAACTGCCCATAACTGCGGCCTCCAAGTCTTCCAAGCCATGGCCAAGCGAACCAAGAAGGTGGGCATTACCGGCAAGTACGGCACCCGCTACGGTGCATCCCTCAGGACGGGAAGCGAGTCGAAGCGAGTCGGAGCGTAGAAATAAGGTCTATAAGGTCTATAGCGTGTGTATGAATGTGTGTATATATCACAGTATATATATAAATATATATTTTTTTTAAGACCTATGTGATTGAAACATATAATCGACATATGTCATGCATGAATGAAATATATGGCTATGATGTTCGTCGTCCTGTTCGCTACGTCACAGCCATTTGTACCTCAAAAGATTTTGGTACCTTGCGAACAGCAAGAATGGCGTCAAGCAACACCTCTCCAAGTCTTTCAGCCAGCCAGGGCCCGCACACCGGCAGCGTGCCCTTGCCAAAGAAACCCGCCCCAGTCCCTGAGTTTGAGGAGGAGCCAGAGCCAGATGTGCCGGATCCATCCGCAGATGATCGGTTTGGTGACTCCCAGGTGGATGAGATGAAACCCATCCGAAGGTCTTTCCACTCCTGGACAGATCCCAAGGAAGAACCTGAGATCTTCCAACCCAACCACTTTACCCATGACCTCTACACAGGCTATCTGGAGACGTTCATGAGAGAAGTGGAGGACAACCAGCAACTCTTCAAAGCAGTCGTGAAGCAAAGGCGTCAGGACTGTGGATTTCAGGAACCTTCAAGATCTTCAAGCCGCAGTCGCTTCTGGAACAGGGTAGGCTTCACTCGTTGAGGCTTGGTTTGGTGATGACACGGATGACACGACCCCCATTCTTTCTGCACTTTTGTGCCACCGGCTTTTTCCGCGGCATTTTCCGCGAATCCAGGATGGAAAGTCGATGGATTTGCTGCCGAAGCTGATTTTTTGGGAATCACAGATGACTCCTTCATATTCCTTCAAATTTGCAGATGAAGAGAAGGATTCTTCTGCACTTTGCACATCTTTTGCACATCTTCGCACCACCGCACAGTGTGGCTGTTCCACCGCACATCGCATTTTCCACAGCATGTCCCGCAGCAAGTGCAGCGGATTGGCTGTCAGGAAGCAGATGGCGAAAACGCCGCCGCTTTTTGCGCAGCAAGTCTAGCTCCGTTGGGGATTGGCTGGAAGCGGATGGCAGAAACGCCGCCGCCTTTTGCGTTGCAAATCTACGGCTTTGCGATCAGCGGCCAAAAGATTTGTTGCGGCGAGGCTCAAACTCCACGCAGCAACGCTGCCACGGCACCCCTGAGAATCTAGGAACCAGCCGCAGGAGAATGTTCATTTTGAAGCATTTTGAATTGCAAAGGACTCTCAAATCTCGGTTTCTGCTGAGTTTCTTTGTTGATCTCTCCCTGTAACTTCAGTGTAGGAAGATCATCAAGCGCTACGAGATCCAGCAGCGCGCCCGCTACATGTGCTCCTTCTGCGGCAAGGACCGTGCTGCTGTGGAACTTGGGGTTGGCCAATTTCAATGTGGCGGAATCTGACAGAAGTCGGATCAGATGTGAATAATTCCTCCTGGATACATGGTCCTTTCTGTTGCTTGTGTGAGTATCCGATCGTCGCTGTGGTTATTGCTAAATAGTACGAGTACAGTTCCCGGTCATGTCGGGATCTGACAGGAGAACGTGAAGCGTGTGGCCGGTGGCATTTGGAAGTGCAAGGGCAAGACCTGTGGAAAGACTGAAGGGTGGAGGGGGAGGGCCACTGCTTCAACCATTTTGATTATTAACAGTATGAAAGAAGACCATTTTATGTTCATCATCAATGTACATACACCTAATTACTGTACGGTAATGAAATCATCTTATGTATATTATATAATATATCACAATCAAATTGATATAGAATCGATATCATACTATCTATATCATCTATGTCAATCAATCTATATAAATCAATTTATGCTTCTTCAAAGATGTACCAAAATTGCAGTGTCTCCTGGACTTTGATTTAGGGCCCTCGACTACTTGTTGTCTCCTCTGGTGGCTACATGTCAAAAATGTTCACATCAACATAATCAAAGAATCAATGACAATTTCGGTGACAATCATCACACTCATTTTAGTGACAAGATTATGAACAATTAACGTTATCAAAATGACAATCAAGATGTTCAGATTGACACTTTTCAAGTGATCTCAGACAATTTTCTGTCTGCATTACTCTTGGGTACAGTAATCCAACAAGGCAATTTAACAATTCTTATCTGGTTCGAGATTTTCCGTGTCAATGGCCTGCCATGTTTGATGACACCGCAGTTTTTGGGGATGGCAAATATAGTTATCAAGAATTATCACATAGTCAAATAACACATGAAATACTGCTAGCTTACCCCTAAAAGATAGAAGTTCATCAAACAAATCCCATTTGACACATTGATCTATATTACGTAAGTATACTGTGGATGGCAGAAATCCTGCAGCTTGGATGGTTGAAACCCTAAAAAGAATGGTATAAACCATCTATCAACTGGTGCAGAATTTCTTCTAGCCACAGTATGTATTTAAAAAATGTATAGTGATCTTGTCAAGTCTTTTTCTATCCGTTTTTTTTAAACACATCGGGGCGCCGGCGTCAGGATCATGGCTGGTGGCTGCTGGACCCTGAGCACGGGCCCAGCCGCCACGGTGCGCGCCACCATCGCGCGCCTCAGGAAGCAGCAGCAAGGTGCGGGGTGGACACCCGGGTGAACTTTTGATAGTATATAG
>Ga0126342_10003633_pt1 | contig 25656 bp, 30 predicted proteins | sample Cyp1metagenome_FD_92528 | JGI IMG/M metagenome (GOLD analysis project Ga0126342, IMG submission 92528) | Coral microbial communities from Lord Howe Island, Old Settlement Bay, Australia - Cyphastrea 1 metagenome | ecosystem: Host-associated > Invertebrates > Cnidaria > Coral ... | reverse complement strand
TTTTCTGATTCAGACCTCCATTGATAGAGGATTTCCCAAGATTTTCTGATTCAGACCTCCATTGATAGAGGATTTCCCAAGATTTTCTGATTCAGACCTCCATTGATAGAGGATTTCCCAAGAAAAAACAACTCCTTTGACGACTGAACATGTCCTTTTAGGCCCGCCGAGGCCCGCCGAGGCGCATTTCGAAGAACTCATGAAGATATTGGATCATTTCGAGCTGTTGCGGCTTGTCAATATGGGTGTGTCTGAAAATGGGCTAAACCCCTAAACCCAATGGTTTTGCTGATCATTATCCCGTTTTTAAATGGCTATTTCATTGGGAAGATTAACCCAACATTTTCATCACCAAACCCATATTTGATCACTGAGGGGCTTCCACATCTGCGGTTGAGCCACCCATCTCTGGGATCGTCTCGTTGGGATGGAAATCAAGCATATTATATTGAAAAACCACCAGCTAGAAAGGACAGTAACAGTAATTATCTAAAATATAGTATCCCCATTATTAATTATCATATTGCCATAATTAATTATCTAAAATCATTTCTGCAGCTATCCCCATTATGATGGCAATATTTCATCACATCATTGCTGGTTAAATCCACAGGTCATTGTTGAACTTGTATCCCTACGTTCAACGTGTCATGGCCCTGTTGTGAAACCGGTGTTTCACCATCAGGCAAGTTGCCGGCCATGAAAGCGATCCATTCCGAAAATTGCTTGGACATGAAATCCCATCGGCTTGTGAAAACCTTGCTTTCCTGAACCCATCCCACCACACCAACCCTTCAGCAGAAGCTGCAAGCCATTGCAACCCTTTCGACCAAGTTTCAACTTGCGGAACTGCTCACCTGGTTTCACATAGTCTTTTAAATGCTTGCGAAACCTCGGAAAAATCTTTGAAAGTCACTGACAGATTTCTGCACGGAACGGCGAGGAGATGCGAGGAGTTTTCCAGAGTTACAGTGTCTCAGCACCAAATGATGAAAGGGAACACTTGAAAGCGTTATTTTAACCATCAAATTCCCTTCCGCTGCTGTTTTTGAACGGCAAATCATGGAGCCCGGTGGAAAGTGACACCTTCCCCAACCTGAGCTACCCACGCTTGATCATCATTGCGAGCTGGACGTCCTCAAAAAAACAACTTTTCGCAGTGATGGAAGGGGAAAAGAATCTGAATTTTGCCATCGATGTGGCTAAAATGGCCATGGCACATTTGGATTTAACTGTCAAAATCCGTCAAATGTCACCTAAACATCAAAACTGATAAGACGTATTGAGAATTATTGAGACATATTTTGAATATGCATATATATATATATTATATCATAATATACAGTCTGGGCCATTGGGGGCAACATTCAGCACAATGGTCATGTTTTGACCCTTACCAATGTTATACTCACAGTAAACCGAAGTACGGATGAATGTATGATGCATGCAAATGACAATGAACTGAAAAGAATCATCAAATGGCTGTGGGTCAAAACCTTGTACCCCTGGTGAACATCAAAATAGCTGGTAATCTACTTACCCAACACATCCAAAAGCGTCACAGATGTCAGCCGAGTTTCGCCCGGTAGCAGCCAAGAAGGCTCTAATGATGGCAGGTTTAGCCTGGGCATGAAACAAGCGGAATCCAATTGGCAATGGACACTTCATGAGGGGATTTCCAAAATTGGGGATCATTTAGGATCTAGGGAGACGACTTTCATGGATTTCCCATGGCCATCGCTGTGAATCATTTCAAAAGTGAACAGTTTGGGTTTCTCTGAAAATAGGGCACGCGAAATTATCCCATAGTTACTCATCATTTTCCCTAGTGTCATTTTAGGAGTATTTTATGTGATTTCCCCATTTTCAAACACACTCACTTCATGGCTGGTTGGTGGTTTTAACCATCTTGAAAAATATTAGTCAATGGGAAGGATTATCCCATATATTGTGGAAAATAAAACATGTTCCAAACCACCAACCAGATATGATAAACGCTTGGTGCCAAGGGTCGTTGAACAGGGCAACGCATCCCATGACCTCTGGAAGGGCCTGTCAAGCAGACGGTTCAGCCATTCCTCTTGATGTTTGCATTGTATGGCAAAGTGGGTTGATCCAACATGTTTCTCCCCAAAAACCCAATGGTTGAAAACTTTTGAACCAACCTTAATTTTCCATCTATTTCACCATGGATTTCACCTAATATTTCCACATTTTTCACATGACCATTTTGGGCTAGAAAATCCCAAAAAAACATCAGACGAGTTTACACCACGCGGCGACGAGGTCGGCCTTATCAATTTCGGCCAGGCTCAGTACTCCATTGTGATTGATATCCTCGGACGAAGACTTAAATGGAGCCGCGAACCCCCTTAGGGGCTGCAAAAAAAAGCTGGGTAAACTTCAAAACAGGGGGGAAGATATCAAATACCCTCTGGCTATGACTAACATAACTATTGAAAATGGCCATTTATAGTGAGTTTTCCCATTAAAAAAGGTGATGTTCAATAGCTATGTTAAATTACCAGAGGGTATTATATTTCCATGATTTCTACATTCTCCCTAAAATGGTGTTGATCATGTGTTATCAACATTTATCAACCACGAGTAGGTGAGGTATATTCGCTATATCATGTGTCTATATATTTGCAATATATCAAACCAACACAGTTGGGAGAACTACCGTGAACTACCTATAATATTCTACTATAATGATAAAGTGAAACTGGTTGATGGTTTCCCAAAGATCTTTTCAAATCGGGATCATGATCGCAGACGCTTGATGGATCACTGGGCCCCGGATCACCCATTGCCGGTTGGAGACCCGCCATTTGAACATCCCCCCAAGATTAAAAAAATGGACGACCATGGACGTCCCAGTTTCAATGAGCTTGAAAAGTTCCTCCCTCTCAGCCTCCTCCTGAACATGGCAGTTTTTCAGGAGCGACTTCACAGGATTGGAATAGGATTGGACAGGACATGACAGGACCTGCTGCCCCTTCCTAAAGCCCAAATTCATCCCATCAAGAGATTGTTTGATGCTATGTTCGACTGCGAACTCTTGTATCATGTCTAAACTCCTCAGACTTTCTCAGATACAGTTGGCGTGCAAACAACTTCTTTGCAAACATGCATCTATTTTCTTCCTTTTTCTTGGGTCCGGGACAGGCAAGTCGAAGTCAGAACCAAGGGCCCGAGGCAGAAACGTACGTGAAACAAACAGTCTTCCACATGCACACCTACCCAAACATTGGATGGTTTGTTCTAAAATGTACAGGGAATGAGCAACAGTGTGCTTTTACTGCGTGCTCACAAACCGTAGTGAATGCTGCAGTTTTCTGGCTCATGTCTTTGGTTCAGATGTTTCCAGACTGACTCTACACTGCAAAGGGCACACCCAGGTCGCTAATACACGTGGCAGCGTGTACTACATATGAAAACATCAAATTGTCGGGGGAATGATAGCAAACAGACAACAACCAATTAGATCCAATTAGGGTATCTGGGGTGCTCAAAATGGAGTCCATTTTGGCCAGCAATGGGAATATCTGGTTGTATCTTGTTCCTCTGAGTCCATCGTCATTTTGCCGGAATTGCGAGCTGGGATTAGATCCAGAAATTTCAGATACCAACCCCAGCCCCGCAACGCGGCAGGTCCTCCGGTGTCTTCCCATACTTCAACTTTCCCTGGCACGACCGAAGAAGAAATCTGCTGGGGCCTTTTCTGTGTTCCTCAAAGAGTTGGACCTGGGGCATTGCCACAAACCTCTCAAATGGCTACGTCACAGAACTTTTGTACCAATCCAGTGCGCTGTTTCGCACATGTTCGTTGCATCTTTTTTTTTGATGCTTAGCCTCTGGCCCTCTGGTAAACGTTTACATTACTGTGGAAAATCACGATTTTCAATTTTAAATGGGTAAATCAACTATGGCACTATGGCCATTGTCAATAGCTTTTTGTAAGTATGTTTACCAGGCCGGGTATCCCATCCCCCCCCCAATATGAAAGTTATTTTTCAGCCCTGCAGTGGTGCCATGGTGCCAGAGGGTGAAATCCCCATTTTTTGTGAAAAACTCCCTTCGCACCTGCATCTTATCCACTTCCGGACGTCCAAGGGCCACCCAGCGAGCGGCACCGGTGGCACCTAAGAGGTGTCATACCAATAACCCAAGAAGTTACACCAAATGATAGAGTATGATAAAACTGATAAAACCAATAAACTATAAACCATTGCAAAGTTTAAGGTTTCTGACATTGGGTATACCCCAAACTCACTGGGATGATGTACTATATTGAGCCATTAAACATAGCCAATAACGAGTTTTTGGACGAAGCTCAATCACCATGACCATAGTTGCAACCTGGGTGAACCACTGGGTTTATCTCAAAACCGTGGTCAAAAACCAATGTAACTACAGTATGAACGGAATAGATCAACAACTGACTTATTGGGAACTCTGAACCACGAAAAAAACATGGAACCATCCTTAACTCAGGCTCTTTCCATCCTGCTTCGTGGAATGTCTCTGCTTTTCAACACTACTTGGTGGCTCATCCCACTTAGTAAATGGGTTATAACCCCAGTTATAAGTGGATTAACCCTACTTATCCCATGTAAATCACTGGGGTTATAACCCACTTACGATTCGTGGGATGAGCCACCAAGTACCCTTCCCTTGTGCAGCTTCGGAACCCGTATTCTCAGGATTTTCGGTTGCCTTCCATGCGCCAGTGTCCTGGATTTTTTTTGAATAGGCAGTCCTCAATTCTTGGACACACGGACACGTTTACATGCGTAAAATAGCTATATATATAATATATGTTATATCTGTCTATATCTAATTTGTGTACAAACATGTTCATGGAATTCATATATTCTGCACGTGCGTGTAGATGTACATATATATTATTACTATTATTACTACTATAATAGTGATTGTTATTGTATCTATATGTATATATTTACATTCTCGTAACCAACCAAAAATAGAAAAGTGATTAACCAGCATTCAGATTAACATTGTAGAATAACATCCATTGTAGCAACCCGCAAGTTGAGATAGAAAAGTCACATCATAAATGGATTCTAAAAAAAAGTGACAAAACACTTTTCTACCTCAAGTTCGGGGGTTGCTATACTATTTTAGACTCGGATTTTACTTTTCTGTCTCAACTTGAGCAGTGTTGAAGGTTGGTTCAGAACGGAATTCCCATTCAGATCATGGATTATGATATATCCCCAATCCTAATATATAAAAGGTAGTATGAACTACTCATCAACCATCATTTCTCGGTTTTATCCACTTTTTAGTCCACTGAAGTCCCCATATTTTCATGCTTTTACAAAGCTATTGAATGACTTTTTAATCATCAACCAGGATTTAGAAAAACATTTATCAACTACATTTCCATCTTTTGATCCATCATTAGCCCCTATGAATGACAGTTAAATGATGGTTCAATGACTATTCAACATCAACCAACAAGCCACGCCACGCCTGGCTGTCCGCGGTCCTTGTGGACGGTGTTGCGGCAGTGGATTCTCTTCACCCACAGGGCGATATACTTGCCATCCTACCAGCCGCAATTCATCTGGAATTTCACCCGATTTTTGATGCAGTTAAACTGCTCAGTTTTAAATGATGCAAATCGAAGCACAGATGTGGATTTCAATGGAGTTTTCAGCAGTAAAATGCCAATGCGGATTTCACATGATTTCACATGATTTAACATGTGGATTTAAAAAGAGGTGACCAGAAAAAAATAAAACATCGGGATTTGACCTGCACACTTTTTTGGGATCGAAACCGAAGATAGGGATTCTGAATTTTCACCAAGATGGGATTATGTAATATACAGTAATATTATATAAATATTTCTCATCCCAATAATATTTTATCTATCTATCTACATATATATATATATATCATAGTGTGTATATATATATAATATTACATATTGTATATACGTATATATATATATAATATGTATATATTTGCCGAGAACATGGCATTTACCCCTAAGCTACGGCGGACAAGGATGCTTGAAGTCAGATTCAGCTGCAAGACGCTGTGTGGTGGGATACCCTCTGGTACTTGTTGAACATGCCCTGTTGATAGATTTGATAGTTGTGCCAACTATAAAGGCTGATTTTCATTGATTTTCCATAGCTACAGTATACATTTATATACATTTATATACATTTATACTGTTTATACTTTATAATGACACTTCTGTGCCAGAGGGTTTACACCATGGGAAGCAACATTTATACTGGTTCCTGTGGCTCGACATGATCAAGTTATGATCACTCAAGGCTAGCCGCTTGATGCTTGAATATGCAAACGATGGGTTTACCTCAATTCATGAATTTTCAATGAATCATTTGAATCTCCAAAGAATATTCAAACATTTCCAAACATTTTTTTGATGGGGCTCTAAAAATATTTGAATCTCCAAATTTGAGCAGTATTCAATCCATGCTGTATGATCCCATTTCTGCTACTTAGATGGTTGGCATGACAAAAAAATGGTTTTCTCTTCATACCATAAGAAACCATCGAATAGAAATCGTCTATGATGAATTTATGTCAAATAGATTCAAAAACTAACAGAACTATGGAAAATCACCATTTTTAATGGGTAAATCAACTATTTCTATGGCCATTTCCAATAGCTACGTTAAATTACCAGAGGGTAGATGGTCCAGTTGGTGATCACTCGAAGTTTCCCCAATCCAGGCCTCGTTCTTCTCCACGCCACGCACCTTCACAAGCGCTGGATTTCGAACGCCAAAGGACCTGGGCGGTGCCACACCTGGGATACCTGGGCACTTCGGCATTCCTGTGGGAATCCCATTGGAAAAAAACTGGGTAGCCATGGATGGAAAAACTGCCTTTTTTATTGTACCAATGAGACATGGAAAATCCCAGATGCGATGGGTGAAACCGAGATCTTTCATGATCTTTCAGTAATCATCTACCCATCCATTGGAATCCGGATCCAACGGAATCCAAGGGGTATTTCGTGCACTGCTCAACGGTGATTTGACCAAAAAAGAACGAGGCTCCCGCGTAATCAAGCACTTCCTCGCAGCGTTTGCGCTCGCTGAAACAGCGGGGAATGTGGGAAAATCATGGAAGACCAGCATGTTCAGGCTTGACATCTCACATAGATGCATAGAGTTCCTCGCATGAAACACTCTTGAAACATATTGAAACCTATTTCAAAATACTTCGATTGAGTGCCAAGGGGACATCCTTGGACTGTGAAAAGCGCGCATGTTTTTCTTGCGCCGTTGCGTTGAGGTGGAGATGTTTGGGGGAAAAAAAGGGGTTCAGGAGTCAAGAAAAAACCAGCAGCCATTGAAAAGCTCAAAGGGCACTTGAGACGCACAAACTACTTGGAAGATCTTGGAAGACTTAATCTCAAAAGGGCTCATGTGCTCCAGCTTGCAAAAACCGGGTTGCAAACCGCAACCCGAACAGTTTGAAATAGGATACAGAACCATGCTGAACTATGAGAACATACAGGCTGCTATCCAGGCCCACCCTGACAGGACGACCGACTGTTGCTTAAATATGCATCATCCTGAGCTGTTTTGTGATTCCAATCATCTTAAATCAGGATTTTTGGCGATTCCAAGGTCCAAGGTGATTTAAGATGATTGGAATGTGAACCAATGGTGGAGTTGTTTGAGCCAATTTTCTCTATGGAATCACGGAATCACCATTCAAAAAAAGGTGATCTTCACCATTCTTCACCATCTTCATCACCATTCCACTCACTGGTGATTTACCAAGGTTCATTCCATTGTACTGCTCTCGCTTGCCCTTCAGGCCGTCGAGATGCACCCAGCTGACGCCCACATGGAATTTACCTGGGGATGCTCCGTATATGTCCGGGTCCTTTTCTTTGGTCCCAAGGTCCCAAGTCATGGGTAGCCCCCCCAAAGTTTCATGCTTGTTTCATGGTTGTTTCAATAGTGTAAAAAGGTCCAATACTAAAACTGGTTGGTGGTTTCAACCCCTCTGAAAAATATGAAAGTCAGTTGGGATGATTATTCCCAATATATGGAAACATAAAAAATGTTCCAAACCACCAACCAGAAAATCATCATTCATCTACTATTTTTAATGGTCCAATGGTCCAGGATGCTCCAGGACTTGGATGATTTTTTCGGCGGAAGCAGCCATGGAAAATCTCCGTGTTTCATGGGATATTTTTATGGGATTCAATGGATGGCAGCCGGAAAAGCCACGCATGTTGAAGCAACATCTGCCATGGCAACGTGATGGGGATGAATCCCACATGGTCATGTGATGGGGAAAATGGATGAAAATGGATGATCGGATGGTTCGAAAAATGGTGCTTGACCTACATGTTGACCTACCCCCTGAAAAATGATGGAGTTCATCAGATTGGATCATCATGATCATCCCAGCTCTTGGGGAAGGGATAAAAATCATGTTCCAAACCACCAAGCAGTTGATGATCCCATTAAATCACCATAAAATCCAATTAAACCAACCAGTTGATCATCCCAACTCTTGGGGAAGTCATCAAAGTCATGTTCCAAACTACCAACCAGTCGTTAGAATACATTGTAAAGTTCAGTTGTTCAACCGGATGAGGACCGACCCATCTTCAGATTCCTAGTCAAGAATCAAGGACTCGATATCTGCTGGTGCATAGTTTTAGGATTTACCCCTCATAATTCATTCAAAATTCATTTAACATATGTAGCTATGGAAAATCACCATCAATAGGTAGATCATCTATAAACGGGCCATTTTCCATAATATGAAACTATCAGAGGGTACACAAAATGGTGTGGCAGTCATCGCAGCTCTTCTTGAGCAAGCCACCTTCATCCAACCGATGATCTAACTGCAGGGCCTAACACAGAGGGATGACGAGTGCAAATTTGTAGCACAACTATCCAAGCGGCAGGAACATACCTACTGATACCTACTGGTCATCACTCGAAGATCCACTATTTGCAGATGATGGATCTATGGTTTCAACATATGATCTGGTTGGTGGTTTCAACCCCTCTGAAAAATATGAGTTCGTCAGTTGGGGTTACTATTCCCAATATATGGAAACATAAAAAATGTTCCAAACCACCAACAAGTTATAACATGTTTTACCTATTGACTTTCGATGAAGTTCGGATCTGCGCAACGGGTCGCAGAAGGCCTCGTCTCCCTCGTCTGGTGGACGACAAGTTTCTCCACCCTCTTCACCCTGGCTGCACTGCATGAGTTGGGAGGTCTCAGTGGCAACAATCTGAAACAAATGCCATTCTCGGACCGAACATTTGCATAGATTGGATAGTGATGGACAGTGCATCAGGGAATTTTATGACTTCATGGGCATTTTTACCATTGATGATAAAGAGATAACTGCTTCAAGAACAGCTGGCTCTGACACGATCAACAAGCTTCCAGGTGTTTTCGCAATGCAGCTGAAATCGCTCTTCGCTGCTGCGATTTCCCGTTTTTTGAATTACCGTCTGGAAAATCATGAATTGATAGTTTTATATGAGTTTCAACCTTCATTCATAGGGGATTTTCACTTGCTATGTTTGATTACCGGAGGCTATTCAATTTTTCTACCGTACCACCAACATCCACTAGCATCCACAGTCACAGAAGCATCATGAAATACCCTCTGGTAAACTAACATAGCTATTGAAAATGACCATTTATAGTGAGTTTTCCCATGAAAAAATGTTATTTTCCATAGTTATGTTAAATTACCAGAGGGTACCACTTTGGTGGAGCATCATCTCCACCTTTTTTCCCCCCCGATGCCTCCCAGCCCTCCGCATCTTCTTCGTCTCCGACACATTCCTCGTTCTCCTCATCGGCTGCCATCACCTCCTCGGGCTGTTGGTGGCTACCACTGTGCACCATGGTAGGCTGAGGATCAGAAAAAACCATGGCTGTTGCAATGACACACTTTGGCAGCTGGGGATGGGTCAAAACCCTGGTACCCCTGGTGAACATCAAAATAGCTGGTAAATGGATGTTCATCCCACTAAAAATTAAAATGTACCTATAGGTATTGACCCATACCCAGCTATTTTCGTTGCGGTTGACTTGGCTGACTTAAATACCGTGCGGTGTGGATTGAGAGAAACCATGGATGAACAATTAAAGCCTCGTATCGCTGTAACCCTTAACCAATGGAAGCAAGTCTCCTGTAAAGTGCAGATATAAACAACTTGCATCCTTTAATGACATGGTATGATATGATATGTATAGTTTTTTTTTTGCAGTTTCGTGTTGTAATTTCTTGACTCGACATTTTGTTTTTCGGCTTCCAACATATCACCGGAAATGGGTGGGCACTAATCACCAAAAAGTGTTTTTTTTGGGCATTGGGTTTACCACATTCCACAGGATATGGGATGTCAAGGGGGGCTCGGCTTTCGATGCTTTCGATGCTTTCGATGCTTTCGATGCTTTCGATGCTTTCGTCCTCCATCGCCGCGTCCTTCTCTTCCTCTGCCATTGCGACTGACGGTCGAAACTGAACAGCTATGCTGAATCCAGGCTCGACGCATCTTGCAGGATGTTGAGGCAATAAAATTGCGGTCGATCACACTGATGCAGCGAAACACCTCGTGAGAACATGATCTCAGAATATCTAAGATGATCTTTGTGTATCTCCTGAGACAAGCTCATAGCTTTGGTTCAAATCTCCTAGATCTAAACTTCTAAATGGTAGAGTCTTGGAAATCCTTTGAAAGAAAACCACTAAATGGAAACTGAAATCATTGTAGACTTGCTGTGCACTGTTTTGTCCAGTTATCTAGTCTGGAGCAGCATTGTCGCTGGCAATCTCTCAATCGCCCTGTGCTCTTTTCCTGCTTGGTACGCTCAGCATCTCAGCGTCGAAAATTGGAATCACCTACCTAGCTCTGGACAGCAAGACTTCATGAGAATAATCGTTTCCGAACAGCATCCTCATTCTGTACTGTTTTTGATCTCTATACTAACTCATTCCGTCCTGTTTTTGTTCTTTGTACCAACTAGACTACAAGTCGTTCATGCACAAACTCTTCGCCTAATTGAAACCGAAACCACTCAAATATCACAGACGCAAGAGACTCTTGTCTCAGTCAACACAAAGCTGCCTTGACAACCCTCAGCTAGTCACGCCATAGACGACCAAACGTACATTTATATGGGTATGGATCAATACCTATTAATACCATTTTTAGGGGAATGAACATCCATTTACCAGCTATTTTGATGTGAACTACAGGGGTACAAGGTTTTGACACACTGCCATATTTTCTTGTGGGAATAACATGACAGCCCCATGAGACGGTTTGACAGGACCTCCTTGGATCCACTACAGCTTGCGATCGCAACAGCCCGGCAGCGGTGTTCGGAGACTGGTCTTCGGCCTTGTGCAATTCTGTATGAGGATTCAACACCAAGATAAATAAAGCATACTGTACTGCAAAAAAGGGGAATCTTTCAGAACAAACCTAAAAAAAAACATCAATGCTTACAAGAAATGCTTAGTCGTTTGATCTAAGAGATTCCATATACACACATATACACACAAGGCAACAAACCCGATCATATTGCAAAACAAACCGGCTTTCCATGCGTTCTTCTCCTCTTCACTTCTACTGAGCTTGGTAACTGCACTTGTTGATCTCATTCGGAAGCTCAAGTCAAAAATATTCATCATGATTCATCCCTAAAATTGGCAGAACACGCTTTTAAATCACCGATCAAATAACCTTCAGCGACTAAGATCCCCACCTTGAACAACTCAGGTGTTTTTGATGACCTCAGCTGAGCGCTGCGCAGCGACGCTGTAAAAAACACCTCAAATTTTCATGATGGTCAAACATCCGGATCAAACATAAAAGTATCGAGCGAAGCCTTAAGTTGGCATGTTGTTTCATAATTCATTATCACGCATTATATTTTTTTACTCAAGCCCAATCTTTAGTCTGACTTTGAATGGTGGAATGACGCATCCCCGGGGTCTGAATCTCGAACTATGACAAAGTCCCATCCCGATGACTCGTACTGCAGCTGTGACGCCGCTAAGATAGCTTCCTTAGTTGAGGATTCATTGGCGACGGGGGGTGTCAACACTCTTCCCTTGCAAAACGGTGCAACTTAAGGATGAAAAAAAAGAAGCAAGATCTTTTACCTTCCAAGATATCCTAGCCTCAAACGATAGAATTCTAGCAATCCCAAAACATATTGAGAAATTGTCTAATGATATCTAATGGATTCTAACGGTATTTACAATGCACTTTGTCACTATTCTATACTATTCCTAGAATCCTGCGCTACTTTCATATCCCATTTTTTCATGTTTTTTCCCAGCCCAGTATTCCCTTTTGATTGAGCCCCCCAACTTCCCATAGGTCCCCATAGGCCCCCAACAAAAATCACCAGGCTTCAGAGGGAACGTTCACTTTGCCAATGGCTTGCATCCTCTTCTTGCCCGCAGCCTGTTTCTGCAGCAGCTTCTTCTTGCCTACCGAGATCTCAGGATCGCATGGGATGCCGCCGTATGGTATGCTGTAGCCATCTGTAGCCCCATTTTTTGTGGTGAAATACCCTCTGGTAATTTAACATAGCTATTGAAAATGGCCATTAATAGTGGATTTTCCCATTAAAAATGGTGATTTTCCATAGCTATGTTAGTTTACCAGAGGGTATGCTGAAAGCCCCAATGATATCATGATCCAAGTGTTGACATCCACCTTGTTTGTTGCTGAAAACCGTTGCCCCTTCCCAATCCCATCATCTTCAACCGAGAGGCGAGAAATGTCGCCGCCGTAGCACTTGGCTAAGACATCTTTTCGCACCGCTTTGATGGTCCGGGAAGACACGATGTGCGTACCTGGATGCCCCAGATCCATGAGATCCCTAGATCATCCTAGATCTGGATGCCGGAGCTTTCAATACTGGACATTGGACCATCAACACTGGATTCTGAAGGACCAACCAATGGACCAACGTCCAATGATGAAAAACGATCATGAAAAACCATCATGAAAAACCATCGTTAAAAACCGGATGATCCATAATGACCTCTTGAGGACGCAGTACGCTCTCTAGATTTCTCCAAAGTTTTTGACATGTCCCGCTATCCCTGCAGGAAGTGCTTCAATTGTCCAATCTGGGGTTTCTTACTAGACCCCAGCTTTGAGAGGTACATACTAAACCAGCATGGGACCCATGGATACCTATGACACAATCCAGGACACAACAGGATGAAACTTCCAAGATGCCAATGCGTGCTTGAATGATAACCTTGATCTGCTGCGCCGGAATATTCTCCTGCAAAATGGCTGTGATCTTCCTTGGCGGACGAAGGTGACGAAGGGGGGATGCACCATGGGATGTGGTTGGATTCCCTGAAATGTTCAAACATGACCAACAATTGAGATACAAACAATCAACAACATGTGATCATTGTAGATGATAAACCATGATCAACCAAGTTTTTTTTTCCAAAGTACGGAACAAAGAACCGTTGAAACCCTGGTTTTATCTTTTTTTAAAACCAGCTCGTGGGGATATCATGGGATACCCTCTGGTTATGTCAAAATAGCTATTGAAAATGGCTATTTATAGTGGATTTTCCCATTGAAAATGGTGATTTTCCATAGTTATGTCAGTTTACCAGAGGGTATCGGGTCAGGTTTCCCTCGTTTCGTTTTTTCCAAGGCTCTTGGCGAACTCCAAGGCCCGCGAGCGATGCACAATCTGAGCCAGGGGGTTGGCGGTGGTCTGATTGATGTCCACCTGAGTCCGGTGAAAAAACGAGGGCGTTCGGAACACCCACCCTAAAAAAATGGTGGTAAAACAATGATAAACCATCCCCTAATCACCATAAATAGGTGGTATATAGATGTATATAGCTTTTATACCATTCCCAAATGGCGGTTTGATTGTTGTTTTACCCACCCTTTGATGATTTTCCCAGCTCCAGGCCTCCAGTTGCCACGTTTGATTATTGACTTATAAATCTTATAAGGAGGGTAAGACAAAAATTGTACAGGAAAGTAACAAGCAACCTGTTTTGCAGTATTAAAAAACTGTTTTTCTGTAGATTTTCCCTGGACGCAATTCCGGTAACAATTGGTCATACAGTAATCCCCCAGAAATTTGGCTGTGCTCGTTCGGGGGATTCTGTGGAGGGGTCCTGGGATTGCCATCTCAAGCTTCACTTCTGCCAAAGCACCTCCAGTTTCACCAAGTCGTTGTTCCTGCTGCAAACACAAAAAGAACAACATGCCATGTCCAGGGTTTATTGTCATATGTACACAGTCATCTGGGTGTGTCTGAAACATGGGGATATATCCCATTTTGACGATTAACCAATGGATCGAGGGTTTTTCTCATAATTACACACAACCAAAATATCCCCGGCACCACCCCCAAACCAAGGTTAAAACGTGTGACTCTGGGTACCTTGACTCGCTGGCTCATCATTTCACAGGGATCGACTAACCCTGGCTCCACACTTTCATCGCAAACATCCGCAGTCCTGTAGTCCAGAACCCGATAGTCCATGGAAGCATAGCCTCGAGAACGGCTTTTGAGCTCCTTGGCGCACAAAGACCAGGCTGCGCACGGTGTAACTCACAGAGACTTCTGTCTTTGCAAGAGGGCCAATGATTGTGAACGGATCATTTACAGGAGAAATGACTTTGAAACTCGATTCCATCTCTCCAAATGAATTATATATATATATAAATAGATCAGTGAAACCCAAAGACAATGACTGTGAGGTAGCCCTTGGCACTCGCAAACGTGTTTGGTGTTACACTTTCCGACGGCACGATGGCGTTGTATTACGCCAGTCCCTGACCTGGTCACAGCACCTGGAAAAGTGCCTGAATGGCTAAAGGGGATCCCTTGACCTAGATACCCAGTATGTTACAGAAGTCCAATGGGTCACATGGCTATGGATCAATACCTATATAGATACCATTTTTAGTGGGTTACCTATTGAAATGTGACCTGAAAAAAGCCGAGCTTCCGCGAAGAAGTCTCGGATCATCTCGGCCATGGGCATCCTGAGACATCCGAAAAAAAGCCACCCATTTTTTTGGATCTTTGAAACAAAAAAATAGGTTTAGAAAACCCCCCAGAAAAACTATAGATATATCATTATATCACCATATTATATAATATATCACCGAAAAAAACCATATAGTTATTGGAGTTAGAAGCCAAAATCATGGGATGTTGAGCCCATCGTTTTCAACTGGTATATCATGGATTTCGCTGGACCATCAGGCCATGAGCACCGGTCGCATGGGAAGATCATCCAAGTGGTCCTGGTGATCCCTTGGGTGATCCATTTATGTGGGGCGTAGCCAACCCGCGTAGCCAAGACTTGGGGGTTTGTCTGAAAATTGATGAAACCCCAAGTCTTGATTGACTATAGAACATCATTTTCCAATGAACATAAAATACTTTTGGGGTAATGTATGGTATACCATGTACCCATATGTAGCCCATGTGAGCAGACAAACAATTGTTCAAAACCACTTTTTTTTTCCACCAAGAAACTCATATTCCAAGAGAGCTCGTCCCTGTGTGAGGAAGCTCGTTGTCCTGCAGCTTTGCATCCAAGTGGTGAATTTCCCCCCACGATGGCCATCGAAAATTGGGGCTACGCTATGCGAAGAAAAACAGCCATTGAAATGGCTTTTGTACCAACCACTTATGAGAAATTATTGGGTAAAGTTTGAAAAACCATGAAAACCTACAGTTTTTTTATGAAATTTTTGTACCCAGTATTCAAAAACCATTTATGACAAGCGCTTGGCCAATTCCTGGGTAAAGTTTGAAAACTGCAGGTCTTCATGAAGAGCATCCGCACAACATCGGCCTTTTTAGCCAAGCGAAAATCCAATCTGTTCACAAAGAGATTCAGGATCAACGTGCTAAGATTTCGGGGAACAATCATGAACAATATCTAATCAATATCTAATCAATATCTAATCAATATCTAACCAATATCTAATCAATATCTAATCAATCTATCCCAACAAAAAACTTTGTTTCTGGAAAATGAAAAAAGTCTCCACTGGCTGTATGCAGTGGTACAGAAAAAGTAACAATAAGTATGGCTATGGAACTGTCTTTCTTGATATTTTTAGGCTTCCTAAAATCGTGTTATCCCCAACAATCATCCATAGACATAGATGGGATTTTTCATGAAATAAACATTTATAAACCAACCATTTTATGGGATTCCCCCATGGAAACCTCCATATTATGGGTCAAGTCATTAGGTACCCCAATAATTATGGATGGTTCATACTAAACTAGACATTTCCATCTGTGGTCCCACATCGGTCTTCCATTGATATTTTTATGGCTCCGGGGATCTCCATGGGATCTCCGGGGATCTCCTGTAGATGCCTCGCCGCTGCGTGGCCAGCTCCATGCAGGCGCCCATGTGATCCTCTGGGACGATCATCTCCAACCTGGAAAGCGAGGGCGCCCGGATCGGATGGTGGAAAGGTGTGAAGTGGAAAGGCCATTTTTTTGTGGATGAAAATTTAATTAGTTGGGTATGGGTCAATACCTATATAGATACCATTTTTAGTGGGTTATTCACATCCATAAATCCCAGCTATGACTTGGGGTGAACAAAAGGTACCAGGGTTTTGACCCATCCCCAGTTCAATAGTGTGTAAATAAATAGTGTGTTTCAATAGATGTAAATAGTTGAAGTGTAGAGTACATCAACTATTTAACATTATTTAACTATTTCTAGGGCCATTTTCAATGGCTATGTGAAGTTCGGGATCTGAAGGGTACATATTCGACCTGGCGAATGCCGGACTTTCCGGCCATGGCGTCCAGTGACAAACAGTAGGGTTCCCGAATCTCTGCCACTTGGTGAGGAGGAGGCAGCATGTTCGCGAACCTTGGGGACCGGATGAGCCGGTAGAACTTGCGAACAAAAAACGGGAAAAAACCTGTGTCAACTCTGAACAGAAATACTCAGAATCTGGGGAAACTGGCAATGGATATTTTTTTTTTGGAGATGGATATGGATCCTCCAAAAACGTCGCCTCCAAAAACACCGCACTCTCCAGGTGGCTGAATGGTGCTCTCTGTGCCGTCTTTCATCTGAATCTGATATTCGACCTGGAAAACGTACCGGGCTCCCCAGTTTCTGACTGAGCTTGAAAAACACTATCTCAAATACGTGCATATATTGCGTGTATAAAAGTATATATATATATACATATAATATGTAATATACATGTACATGTGAACAAAACAGCCATTTAGGGACTATAATCCCATTTTTTTTTGCAAATTTGTTTTGAAACCACCAACCACTTGCATAATATATATATATTATGTATTATAGTATACACTCTTATACATGATCAATATATATATATAGATATAGTTATCAATATATAGATACTAAACATATTTATATTTAATGCTATCACATCCACATTCTATGGTCCCAAAGATGTGGAAATTCCCTGCTAAACCATGGTTTCTATTAGCTCTTTTTCCGAGCGTCTGAAGGGGCTGTCACAATCAGCTCCAAGTCATACTCGCGCTCCAAACGATCCTCCCAAGGGAGAAAAACATCTGCTTGGTGATAGATATGTCCATTGCATTCCATTGCTATCCCGTGTTTATTGTTTATATATAGGTACGCGATTGGGTTACCAACACCTGCTTTTAACTTGACATTTTGAGTACACTTTTTATGAACATGATTACTATGGATTACTATGGATTACTATGGATTACTATGGATTACTATGGATTACTATGGATTACTGTATATGTAATATGATGTGTATATGTATAATATATACATTTTCTATGGCTGTATGGAAAAAATATCGAAAAAAATCACCAATCCCCTGGGTGTTCTATCCACTGATTGCTGGCTGGTGAAGTCCCCCCTATTTTTCATGACATCCCTGTGTTTGATGGTAAAATCCCTATGTTTTGATATTTTTGAATGCTCAAAAACCCCCTATTTTTGATGGTGAAACGTTTCACATTTCTTGAAAAATGGCAGTTTTTCCATTCAATCCCTTTTTTTGATTAGGTCAACTCACGATTCTTTCTTCATTGCTAAAGCCATATGACTGAGGCTTTCCTAAAATAGGGCTACCCCCCAAATCATCCATAGACATTCAGATGGGTTTTCCATTTTTGGAGCATTGAAAGAAACCATCCATTTCAAAGTACCCCATATTGATGATATTTATGGACCCACCCCATATGGACCCCATATGTTTGATGCTTGGAAAGCCCACCATCTTTGAACCCGAAACTCAGGGTCCTTGATAACCTCCATGTGCAGAACTCCCAAGAAACCGCATCGAAAACCCAGGCCCAAGGCGACCTAAGTCCCTGGGAGATGAGACACTTTCGATATGGAGAATCCATGGATCAACCATGAGGAATTCTATGGAATTCTTGGGGATTAATGGATATATAATTTATATAATACATAATGACCTATATAATATGACCTCATCATCATTTCATGAAATTTAAGTGAATAATTATCTATAAATGGGCATGTGATATGGTATATAAATGTATATAATGGGATATATCATCACGAATACGAAGTATCATGTGGCTGGGAAACTCTGATTGTAGCTGCTCTGAACCGCTCTCTTCGTTCACCACTGGATAGAACCAGGAGACACTTGAGGGAGACCTTTGTACCGCGAAACTTTTTGGCAGAATCAAACATCTCTGAACAAAAAGTGCATTTTTCCCCGGAGGCCAAGGAATTATCTAAAAGTTTAAAAGTCTAAGATCTTCTAAGATTTATCTTTGCACAAACTTCAAAGCTGTGATTGACTTGGGTCGGTAAAAGCAGCTGAGCAGTGCTCAAAAGCCTTCTATCATCCGTTTCTGCTGGTTGGGAGACAGTTCCCCTATCTGTCATTCCAAAACCCCTGCAACGAAGAGTAATCCCATCCCCTTAATATGAGCTCACCCTCCAAATACCATGCTGGATGCAGGAGATTGGAAACCATATCCGACTGCTACCATGGTTACCCTCTGGTAAACTAACCTAACTATGGAAAATCACCATTTTCAATGGGTAAATCCACTATAAATGGTCATTTTCAATAGCTATTTCGACATAACCAGAGGGTATCCATGGTTCCAACTAGTTCCAACCGCCCTATCCGATGGCACCACCGAGCTGCAGAATTCTCCGGTTCGTAGAAGAGGGCGGCATCGTTCAGCGAGAGGCGCTCAAAGGCAGTCTTCATGTTGTCAAATTCCCCCGACTCGGCGGGAAAAAGACCTGATATTTTTTCAGAGCGGCCTGGCCTTGTCCATTTTTAATGGGATATTAATGGGATACTAATGGGATTTAATGGGATTTAATGGGAATCCAGTCATCATCCCATTATTCACCAGTGCTAACCCATTGGGAATAACCATTGAATCACCATTCAATCATATTAAATCACCATTAATTCACAGCACCGTTGAACTTCTTGGCAAACAAACTTGGCTGGCCTAGAGTGAAGGTGCAAACTGGCTTGCAAATAGCATCAAATAGCATCAAATAGCCCTGGGCACCCCAACAAAATTCAGTGGTAAAGAGTTTGCCTATTTGAGGGCATGCCCATTTTTTTGGCGAAGCAATTTGGAAAAACCAACGCTCCTGTCGCAGTGCCGTTGCCGAGTCACCACAAAAAACCATTGGCGTGGCCTGTCAACTAGGATCAGGACCTGGGGGAATCATAAAAACATCATATGCTTTTGAAACCATTGGTCAATGGCCATTTCAGGAACCTAAATTGAGGGTACCTACCATATATAAGGATATAAGGCCTATATAAGGCCTATGTAAGGGAATATCCCCACAAATTTTGGCCTTATATGGTACAGTACCTGCATTTTAGGATCCTGGAATTCCCATTGAATTGGTTGAGGAATCATTATTACATGTATATATATATATATACATATACATATTCATATTATATATAGAGTTATACCAGGACCTTAGGATTGTTATCACATGGTCAGCATGTTCCATGTCCCCTGATTTACAACATTTTGCTGATTTTAACTTTGAATTCAACTGCGATTTGAATCGATCTGACACAGGCAACAGGCAGTATCAGAACCAACCTTGCCAACCCGAATATTGGTTTCACCTCCCGTTTACTCTTGCTTTCACCTTCAACCTGAAAGCTGAAAAAAAAAGAGGTACCCTCTGGTAAACTAACATAGCTATTGAAAATGGCCCAGTCGAAATAGTGGATTTACCCATTAAAACCAGTGATTTTCCATAGTTATGTAAACGTTTACCAGAGGGTATGATGGGATGACTGTCCATTTTTCCATTTTCACCTCGAGCCCAGCGGCCTCGGTATATCCTGGCAGAGCCTCGATCTCGTTTTCGCTGCCAGCTTCGATGATGGTGTCACCCACACGCGCATCACCCACCTCGGCGCAATGGCAACACGACACGACGCCCCTCAGGCTTCGTTTTGGTCGGAAGGAATTCCTGGCAGAGCCTCCGGTGTTCTCAAGATTTCTCAAGTGTCTTCGTGGTTGGAAAAAAACCAAGCATTTAGATCATTTAGTTTCATGTTTCTCCCAGCTATACACCTCTAATTGGGGATTTTCCATTGCCACGTTTGAGAACCCCCAGGGTAAATAAAGTCCTTGGATGTCTGGGGGTCAGCCGCCCTTTCTGGATATTGGGATGGTGTACAACATCGCCATTCATATTTAAGTGAGGCAAACAATACTTCCAAGCTATATTAGCCCTATATTAGCCCTATATCATACAAATCCATACAAATCCATACAAATCCTGGAATCGTCTTTCCATAAGATATCAATTTTCTCATCTTTTCCCTATGGATTTCTCCAGAAAGAGGAATTCCCCACCAATTGCTGAAATCCCACAGTTTTTCAACATGTTTAAACAGTCATTTTCCTGATGACAATTAACAGAAAATTCTTTGGGGCCCTGTGGCAAACCATTGTTTGGTACACTTACCTGGCTACACCAATAAAAATATCGCTAAACATATCGCTTACTTTTTTGCCCTCTAGCCTGTTTGATGCCTATTTCCCCATGCTTACGAGGCGGTGCCTAACCATTTTAGTTGGCTTTTAGTCCGCATGAACTACTGTAGTTCGAGATAGCTACCTAAACCATAGTTGACACAGTTACAAATCACGCCGCTGTTGCGATCCGGAGCAGCTACAATCCCATTATATATATATATATATCAAAAAAATTCAAAACATATCTCGCATAAAAAAGCCACCTGTTTTGTTGGATAAATCCCCATGATATCACCATACATCCAGAGATCAACCCAATTTCTTCAGCTTAGCCACGCTCTTGATGTTGGCACAGACGTAGCCAACTTCGCCCACGCTCAACTTCTGCACGGGTTTCCGGGTGCTGGCGACCCTAAATGCAAGGGCGCTCTGGCGACGCGGACACTACCAGAAATGGCAAGAAACAACAGTGGAAGTTGGATGATTTACCTGATTCACCTGGCTTTATATATCATTTATACAATTATATCATTCTCTATATATATATATAACATTATATAACTATTACACAATTTTACACATGTTTATTTACATTTAAGCTAGCACCAGTTTTCCACACAGCCAATTTGGGGATCAAGGTTGGGGCGAGAAGCACTCAAGAGCACCGACCTGCCCAACCCAAAAATTGACACTTGGCGTAGCTATTTGTTGAGGAGTGAACAGCAAAAACGGCGATACTGGACAGTCAGGACCTTTAGTCCCAGTGGCAAATTCACCATGACTTACATGAACTTCCCATTGCCATGGTTCCGAGAGGCACAGTGTAACTGCATTTGGATGTACCATGATGTACCAAAACCATCCAAAAACCATCAAAAACCATCAAAACCATCAAAAACCATCAATTTTTCCATCAAACATGAATCAAACTCTGCCAGGATTTTCGATCCACCAAAGCCCAGAGATTTCTCCAAGATTGAGGATGATTGAGGTGTATGATTCAATCAGAGCCAAGCTTCATGATACCAATCTCCTGCAGTGACTCTGACTCCGTGGGATTGCATGAGTTTTTCAACTATCCAAATCAACCCAAAAAAACACTGACCCTGAAGTTGTGAGTACAATATTTAATACTATTTTTACACATTTTTATCTTAAGGGGTCTCCGAGTATAAGTAGCCTCTGATCATAGTTTATGATCACATCCCCCATTTACTTCGATGATTTTCGCGAGCCAAAATTTTCGCAAAGCTGACCAGAGGCTTATCCCAAGTTCAATGGCTTGGTTATCCTAGTCTTTTCCCACAAAAAAAATCCCATGATATCCGACAACCCCACCGTGTTTTATTATTGCCAAGGTTGGTTTTCCAGCACGTTCAACCTTCGTTCAACCTCCGTTCAAACTTAAAAAATTGGCAGCTCTCCAGCTCTCCTCCACAATGAACTCTTTCCCCGAAGCCTTGAATCGGATCTTCTGTCCTGAGCATTGCACGTGCTAAGTCGTGCCGTGCCGTTCCAGGGGGAAAAGACCCAGCGAAATGGGGATGAATACCCGGCCTGGTAATGACTAACGTAGCGAACTGGAAAGATCCACCCATGCTATTCATGGGAAAACTCACTATTTCGACTGGGCCATTTTCAATAGCTATGTTAGTTTACCAGAGGGTATGATGAACACCACAAAATCAACTCACCAAAAGCACAATTCGAGCGGCGTTTCTGGGCGTTCAGTAAATCACCTGTCTTTTCAACGACTTTTAAAAGTGACTTGACCCATCCCCCATGGCGACCCCGATGGCAACCCCGATCCGCGAGTCCTTTAGAGATGCTGCCGTCGACCACGCGAAACATGGCGATGACACCTCTGTAGTTGTCGTAAAAACTGTCGAAGACTAAGAGACCTCGGTACCACCCAGGTGGCGATGTGAGCCAAACTGGAAACTCACCCCTGGTTTTTTTCTTCGAAATGAGTTTGATGATTGAAAAAATTCGATACACAAAAATGATGCCAGAATGAGTTCAATGCCACATCTAATCTAAGGCTTGAACGCATCTTTTCGTGCTTTTCATCCATGTGCGGCGCTGGCACATTTTCGATGATACCTGGTGCTGTGCTAGGCTGGCTGCTTGTCTTGGATTCATTGGATCATGGATGGTCATCCTGCAGGTGATGGTCATGATGGTCATGGTTTTTAGCGATCCGAATACCTTCTGGTGAACTAACATAGCAATGGAAAATCACCATTCTTAATGGGAAAATCCACTATTTCTATAGCCATTTTCCATTGCTATGTTAGTTCACCAGAGGGTAAACACTATTCACCATTGTTTTTACAGCTATAAAGAACTATAAGCCATTATCAAACAATAATTCATATGAATAGTCATATTAGTGGTTACACACTCTTAAAATCCAGCATTAAAAACTATTGACCTTAATCTGTAACTTCTATTAATCATTACACTATACTAACAATTACTTACCTTTATTTACCATTCTTAGTCTCACGATCAACCACTTTTGACCACGATCACCGGTCAGTTACAGTGTTACAGTAACTATCCAGTTTATTCCATTGAGTCCCGTTAAAACATATAAACAATGTCATTAAATTCCATTCATATCCCATTAACATCCCATTAAATCCTACAAACCATCTCATTCAATCAATTCCCATAAACAAATGAATGATTGTTATTATATATATGATATATATATATATATATATATATGTATGATATATATATATATATATGATCATATATGTATATGTATATATAATTATATATATATGTATATAAATATCTCATCATCACTCGGTAACTATCTACTTTGACCTCCCAGCATCTACGGAGCGTTTTGCCCAAGCAGCTCTTGATGATCTCAGGCACTCCCTGTCCCGTCTTTGCCGAGCACAGCAGCGCGTTGCTGCAGTCGATGCCAACCTCAGTGCACTGCCCAATTTTGGCGACGCAATGGATGGCTAAGGTGAAAATCATGGTTTATTCACGTTTCTTCCGTTGATGCCTGTTGCTATCTCTTGTTGATGGTTCTAAAATGAAAAAAAAACATGTCAAAGTTAGCCATGTTTTCAACCTACAGTTTAAAAAAAAAACATCAAGAACTTCAGTTGAACCCGATGAAATGATGGTGTCTTCATCTTGTTCCACTGCATGCGTCGACCCTTCAGGATTCATCTGAGCCGGGTCATGTTTTCTGTAAGACCCTCTAGTAAACTAACACTTTGATACACTTTGTGAACTGGAACATCAAGACTTTTGAGAGATCCATGGTCAATCCATGGTATGGTAAATCAAGGTAAACCATGGTAAATCCACTGTAAATCAACTAGACATGGGCCATTCTCCAGTCCACAAACTGTTTCCACCAAGACCCTGGCCACATCTTCAATTTCTTTGCAAACTCGATCCTGAGCCAAAAATGCCGCGCAGGGGAAAACCACTGGATGTTTTTCTGTGGTGGTTTAGGGGGTTTGGGGTTTAGGGGCTTTGGGGCTTGGGGAAATCCCTAGACCATTTTTTCGGATGTATATGATATATTATGATATTATTATGATTCATGGTCTTTTTTCGAAGCCAATCAGGTTGGATTTGAAAAAAATGGGATGGTTTTTGGGCCAGGCCAAATGGAAAATCCCACAGTCAGACAGTCAGAATACCATGGAAAATCACACGCCGCGATCAAGACGCTGGATCGGCACTGGGCAAATCCACCTTGTTCAGGACAGGAACAATCTCCTGGGATGGGAAGCGAGCTCAGCAAGTCTTTGAAAAACCGGGAAAAATTGGGGGAAGTATGATATTTATGATATATTTATGATTTATTTATGATATCTATGTATGATATTCTATGATATTTATCTAGGATATAACTTAATATAACCTCCAATCCCAACTTCTGTAGGCGCAGTTTTCACACCATCCCTAAGGAGTCATCTTTTCTCGCCGAACCAGTGATTCCCTAGGGTCCCTAGGGTCCCTCGTCCCAGGCGGCATGCCGAGGATCTAAATCGGCCTCCAGTGCCAGTGTGACGTTCGCAATGGTTTGAGCCTGTCTTCGAAGCCACCGCACCATGGGCGAGTTTTTTCGGCGGAAATTTCGACACACCAAGGAGGCAATGGACAATGGACAATCATCATGAAATCATGGACAATCCCCCAAATCCCCCCCAAAAAAGACTTGTTCACAGGACAAATATCGAACAATCCACAAAAATCATCTATCAACGGGGGACGTTTGTTGAGTTTCAATCCATCCTTTTCCAATCTTTTTCCCATCATTTCCATCCGAAAAAAAGTGGCCCTCGCCTGCACCCCCTGGGTGGCATCTACCACCAGCAGGGCTCCCTCGCAGGCCGCCAGCGAGCGGCTCACCTCATAGGTGAAATCCACGTGGCCCGGGGTGTCCTCAGCGTCAATGGCCATTTTAAGATCCTAAATCCGCCGACCCCAAGGCCGGGGCGGCGCCTGGGACCACCGCAGGTGTGGAACTTTTCCTTCTTAGCTTTCCAAGGTCAAACCACATCGCGTAAACCTTCTCCTGGCATGCGTCATCCTCCAGTTCAGATTTCC
>Ga0126342_10003632_pt1:12500-25659 | contig 25659 bp, 24 predicted proteins | sample Cyp1metagenome_FD_92528 | JGI IMG/M metagenome (GOLD analysis project Ga0126342, IMG submission 92528) | Coral microbial communities from Lord Howe Island, Old Settlement Bay, Australia - Cyphastrea 1 metagenome | ecosystem: Host-associated > Invertebrates > Cnidaria > Coral ... | reverse complement strand
CAGGCTAGTGCCTAACGTTGCTTTCTGAAGCCACTAGAAAAGCTCTTGGAAAGCGCCCAGAATCCTGGAAAAGCTTTTTCTCGGGCGCGCTCCCCCTGCAGATTGCTGGGGTCGGCGGATATATATCTGTGCATATACATATATGTATATAATTAATATGTGTGTGTGCACCTTATGCAGCCACATGAAAACCGGGTTGCCAAACTCTGAGAGGAATTCTCGGAAGATCACATCACCGAAGAGCTCCACTGAGTATGGGGCTACAGCCCACCTATGGAATCGGCCCGGTTAGGAGGTCTTGTTAACCAGGGTTATTAATCAGGTCACAGCCGGAGTTCTATAGCAGATCAAGTGGATTTACACATGTTTTTGTAATAGGGATCCGGGAATCCTCACCAACAAGAATCAACTTAGATTTGTCCATCATGATACTGGTTTGTCTCAACAAAAAACAAGGGCTGCGTCTACTTCTAATTTGGCAAGTTTTAGGAGCTGAAAATCATGGTAAGCACGAGGAATTTTGGTGATGTTCAAGGCATTCATCCAGAAACTCGCGGCTAAATGTTAGTCTGACCATGTGCGGGAGGAAAAACAAAAACATCCTTTTTTATGTTACTGAAATGACCATACATGAATATATCATGGATAACAATGTGCCACAAGCAGTTTGGCAGGTTTGCGGATGGGTGCGCAACCCTACCGAGGGCGTGCCGTCACCGTAGAGGCCGCCCAGTTTGTTTCGTTGGGAAGGTCCATGTGCTGTGCTGGTTAAAACCTCTGGTAAACATACAAAAGCTATTGAAAATGGCCATAGAAATAGTGGATTTTCCCATTGAAAATGGTGATTTTCCATAGTTATGTAAACGTTTACCAGAGGGTATATCTCAGTGATGGCTTTTGATCCGTTTACCATAGGGTACCAGCTTTCTCCTGGTAGGCTGCACAACTCTTCCGCCTTTCAAGTAACAGACTGGAGCTGCATGATGTCACCAGATGAGGTGGCAGCAGGTAAGCTGAAACCTCCGGATTTCATCATCCAGTGTAATTAGATCATTTACTATTTATCCCTACCATATCTCCATCACATGGATTGTATATGGATTGTGTATGGCTTGAAAGTTCGCTATTGCAAAGGTTGAATGGATGTGTTTTCCTACTTCTATACCTGCATATGGTCCGGCTTGAAGCCACCACCAATGCCCAGTGAATGCTGTCCATCCCCATTCTCTCCCTATCCTTCTCTGATTGTATCCATCGTATCACACAACAGGGACACTCTCTCTATGTATATTATTTATTTTTTGATGTTTATTCATTTTTATTTATTTTATATATGTAATACTACATAGTTGAACACACGTATAATTTTACATAATATGTAAATATATCTCAATGACAATCCACGGCGCTAGAGATCAAGGCCGCTGATCGACCCGACGGGGCCTTCCGCTTCGTGGAGCTCTTCGCGGGCATCGGCGGCTTTCGCTGGGCGTTGGAGGCCAGGATGGGAATTCAACCATGAAAAATGGGGTCATCGTGGGGATATATTGGATATATATGGGCATATACCCAGTGATGATACATTATGATACATTCAAATTCTAGAAAAGTCTATAAAATCACATCCGCTCCCTTCAAAAATCGAAAGATGCCTTGGTCGACTCGAAGGCCTTGGGCGGCCGCTGTGTCTTCGCTTCGGAGGTGGATGTGGATTGCCAGGCTCAAGCTTCACCGGGATTACTTGTGAACCGTAAAGCTGGGCAATGATTTGAATACGCAAAATATATGCAATCAAAAGCATAAATCAGATCAAATCAGATGGAATCAGATTGAATCAGTTTGCATTTGCATGTTGTGATTTCTTGGGGTGCAAAAACGATTGGTGACACAACCTGTGTGTGCATGACCCCCTTGAAAACCGCTGTGTTGTTCTAGGAGTATCAAATCAAACGTCATCAAATAAGGTCAAGTCGACCCCAAGATCAGCCGGAGGATGCCTATGCCGCCAATTTTGGCCCTGCACATCTCTATGGCGACATCACTATGGTGGACACTTGCGTGGTACCAGCACATGACCTGCTGACAGCAGGCTTCCCATGTCAGCCCTTCACAAGCGCCTTGGGGTGAACGCTCGTGTTTTGGACGGGGGATGACGGGGGCATCAGGATGCCAGACAAATCCAAACAACAACAAAAAAAACACGGGATCTCCCAGCTAAAATTGATCATATCGTTGATCATGGTTGCTATACTTGTCAGGATTTGTTTCGTACGGTAGCCCTTGGGACTGCTGCTGTCGGTGTACGGATTGCACCATCACCAAAACGGGGTGACTAAAATGGCATACAGAATACCCCGAGATTTTAAAATTTCAAGGGGAAAGTGGGTGAAATAATAATTGAACCCAGCAATTTTCTGGATGCCCTTTATCTCTAGGGAAAAGAAGGACATGCGAATGCTGCGAAAGATATGAGGGTCATGGTTTCATCACTTATGTTGCTTCGCTTGCCTTTTGTTTATCCCTCAAGTTTCATAACTCATCCCTCAAGTCAAGGCCCAAGAGGGCTTATGGCTTAGCAGAGTTTCTCCATAGCTTTTCATATGTTGCACAATATCTTCAATGTGTTCGAAACACCTGCTGGTTGTCACCGTCTCATTTCGGCAGGCTGGGATTCTCTGAAGGATGTCAGTTTTTGGCCAGAAAAACATCACCATCAACGAGAGTTGTGCTGATGCCAGCCCCATCCAGTCATCCCCCCCATCCAAGGACGCGGTGAGCGTCTCGGCTTCGACGATGCGCGTGGGGAACTCTTTTTCGAAGTGCTGCGGGTGCTGCACCAGCGACAGCCCAAGGCGTTCCTGCTGGAGAATGCGCCTGGGATCTCGATGTAACCCCCATGGAGCTGGGTACCCGGGACTGGACAAAATCTGGCCGTCCATGGCATGCACAGGTATGGAATATGCAGTTCCTGGATGGTGGTCATTGGGATAGCGACCCGCAGAAGTGTGTCTTCGGCGAGGTCTACAAGAAAGTCATGTCTTCTTTGGAGGAGCTGGGGGCCAACCTTACGGGGCTGGTGTTCACGAACAAGTCTCCATGAGATTTGAGTCGTTTCACGCAAGGCCTTGCCTTGCAATGATTTTTGGAGTTCTTATTACTGCAAATGAGATTATATAAATGATATCAAATGTAAATTAATGTAGATTCCTTTTGTGAGTAGATGGCCTGACCTTTTATCACTCAGATCAAAAAAATAGTGTACTTATCACCCCCCCATGTGCTATACACATAGATAACCAATGACAATCGTACATAGTTAATACTATGTAGTTTAGTTAATTCAGTACATGTGTGCTTTTTCTTTTTTGTTTAAATGCAAGCACACAGATACATAATGATACACATATATATATAGTAATATATAGTATTATATATATATATGGTAATATATATATATATAGTAATATATATATAGTAATATATATATATATATAGTAATATATATATATAGTAATATATATATGTGTGTGTGTACACATAGATGTGATACTGTATTGTTTGACCGCATGCATTACAGGACGTGGGCTACACGGTCCAGTCCCGCCAGATCAACGCAGAGGGATGGGTGCCACAGAAACGGGAGAGGCCCGGCCCCGCATGGCCCCGCGACGCCAAGGGGCCGCTAGCAAGGTTGGTTTCTACCTATAGTAGGCTGGTTGGTGGTTTGGAACATGGCTTTTATTTTCCATAATATATGGGATAATCCTTCCCATTGACTTTCATATTTTTCAGAGGGGTTGAAACCACCAACCAGTCATGGTTTGGTTAGTAACTATGGTCTATGGTAGGTTATCTAATAGTAAAAATGAATGTTTATTGGGTTATAAATCAACAAACATTTAAAAAAACGTGGCCATCTACAGGACACTGCCGTTGGATGAAGGGAAAACCTACGGAATGGCGAAGCGATGGCGAACTGTTAGAGAAATTCTGCCATAGTGAGCTGGATGAGTTAAACTGATGGGCGGAAAAGAGTATAAATCCCAGAAATGAACAACATGGCTCTCTGAGATGGCGAGAAAAATCACATCCTTCCTTTCAACTTGAGAGCATTGTGACATATTCTTACACGTTGCCGACGTAGTGAAGGACATCCCCAAGTCCATGATGCCCTTGGGATCATTGGACTGGATTAGTTGGATCCCCATTTCGTTCGATGACTTTCCCAGCTAGAAACCTCAAACCTCCATTTGTAGATGATTAAAATGATTAAAACACTCCATTTTTAGGGCATAAATGGATCATAACGGATCACTGTCAGCACCTTCGGTCCGCGAGAAAAAGGCTGTACTTCGTGGGTTTCCGCCGCGACGTGGACGGCACTTTCTTTCGCTGGCCGGAGCCTCCCAAGGGCAGACTCTGTCTGAAGGCGGGCGGCAGTTTCAATGGGTTGGTCCTTGGCTATAAATGGAGGAATACCATGGTGATCTGGAAACGAAACCTGTTTTGAATCTTATCTTTTGCAAGTCATTCAAGATTTGCGTGCTTAGCATTGATTGGCTGATTAGCCATGAACTTGCCAAAAAAAAGTCATGCGGAAAAAAGTACGGGAGAGTATGGAGAGTATGGAGAGTATGGAGAGAGAGAGAGAGAGAGAGAGAGAGGTATATCAACCCCACAAGCCGTTTCAGGAATTCATCCTTTAGTTGCAATTTTGCTTTGGAGGGCGCAGGGGCATGATATGAATTGGCAAGCGTTTTGAACACAAAACCATCCAAACAGTGGGTAGTGGGGTAGTTTTCAGGGGCCTGAAGTGAAACCTTGGAGGAAAGGGCACTGAAGGATACCGGGGCCAGTTTTTCCCGGCCATTTCATCACCAAACAGCGCAGGATATCTTGGAAACTGACGTCCAAAGCTGGCAGTTGAGCGAGGCGCAGTGGACGGCGGTGCAGAGCCTTGGCTGTGACCGGACCCCCCGAAGACGGTGGTAAAAACCCATGGTGTCCCGTAGGTCTTCCCTTACATATAAAGCGATCCATTGACTTTCATTGTGTGATTCCCTGGCAAACTCAAACCACAGCTGGGTTATAACTTGAGGGATATCCCTATGAAGTAAACCTGGTTATGCAGGGATATGTCATGTAATTATTCCACTGCTAGGCCATGGTAGCTTAGCAAGGTTATGGTGGGATATCTATATCTATTTATATATATATATACATAAAGTATATCTGAATCGGTGTAACTCATATAAGGTGGTGCCCCATACTTAGCTAAGTTGATTTATAACTCCAATTTCGCTATGGCTTGTGGCACATTGATCTATAGTGAATGGAGGTAATAAACCAACAAACATACCCTCCTGCTATTTAACATAGCTATGGAAAGTGACCCATTTATGGATGATAAAAATGATGATTTGCCAGAGGCTATGATCATTTTACCCATGATATCTCATGATCTTCCCAACCAAAAACCACGTGATTTTTCCTGGTGAACTTCCAAGAATTTCCATGGACTTACATCTTAGTAAACCCCCAATCACTCGAGATTTTTGGTTGTATCAATTTTGTTGGCATAAACCATGGCTTTCAATTGGAGGTCTACCAAGAGAGGCGGCGATTTTTTTGGCACCGTGGCCGAGGAAGAGCTCCACCTGGCAGTCGGGTGGAGCCAAGCTACGCTTGGCTCACCTGGATGGGATCGCGCGAACGCTCACCTCCAGCTACAAGGCTGCCAGGGGCGGGTCCGACTGGTATACAGATTGTATACATGTATATATATATATATATATATTGCACATATACACATAGTAATTGTTACATATATTGTAGATAGAGAGAGAGAGAGATAGAGAGAGAGAGAGAGTACATATTCATGGATATATTTATATATATAGATATACAAATCGACTAAAACCAAATTCGAATCCCATCCCGCTGCAGCCCAGTGGCCCAATATCAGTATCGATGTCATGATGGTCCCTAGCTATGTTTTATGGTCCCTTTTTCTCGATCCTAATGTTGGGAAAATCTATGATGGCTATCTTTGGGGAAGACTTATAAAAATTATAGAAACTAAATCTTGAGAATCCAATCGCGAAAAGTGTAGAACATGGGTCCAGTTTTGGCATGGATGGTGAATTTCCCCATTTTTGTTCCATGTTATATTCCCCATAAAACATTGCCCAGGATTGGGGATGTCACAGCCATGTTTGAGGATATTGTGCCCCCTAGTTTTTTAACGTAGCGAACTGGAGAATCACCTTTTTCATAGGTAAACCATCAAAAAGCATCTATACATGGGCAATTTTCCATGGCTATGGTAAATAACCAGATGGTATATATTAACCAACTTAGATATTCACCAACACTAAACCATTACTAAACATCTATTAACCGTTATCGACTATGAATTCATTGACTACTAATTGAAGTGTTTAACCATTTATTGACCAGTTACTAACATTTATTAACCATTAGTAACCATTTAGGAGCCTTTGATTCACCATTTATAGACCATTTCTTCACCATGTGTGAACCATTTATTAACCATCATCCATCACCAAGTAATTATGGGTTAATATCCATCCACATAATAACCATGATACATAATTAACCATACCCTTGGTTTAACCATTTATTTAATCATCAACCATCATTAACCGTTCGTATCCCATGGCCCCTATATATAGGCCTCCTTTGCTTGCACGGCCGAGCTGGTGGATTCGGAGGATGATCGCGTGCTGCGGGGGCTGCTGGGTACCCATTTGGGAATGGTTTATACCACCTATATCCACGTACAAAAAAGGGTGATTTGGATTGATTTGGGGGTATTTTAGCCTTTAGTAACTCAAATGTACTCAAATGTACTCAATTTTCAATATTCATAATATTCTATCTCCTGTCGAACAACTATAGTCTATAGTTTACCTTTCGGTACTCAAACATTGCTAGGCGGCTGAAACAGGGTGACCTGATAGCCATGCAGGACTTTCCAGCACGCCATGTTTGATTACCAGAGGGTAATTTACCTATAATATCCTATAATATCCTATAATTACCCTCCAGTAAGTTAGCATAACCCACCATTTGACCATTTTTTAGAGATTGATGTGATTTACCTAAGTTTATAAGTTACCATATTTGCCCTGCAGTAAATTCAAACAGATGGAAAAAGCACCATATGTTCCCTAGGGCGATTTCTTTTCATAAACGCTACTCGAGACCACCCTGCGCCACGGTTGAACCCATACCCAATTGGATTTGTTTTGCCTACCTAGCACGTCTACACACTTTGATGCAGAAATATTTATTTGATGTTATTATATATTATATGTGCAGATATCTGCAGCATTTGCAATGTATGCGCCTACTTGTGTAATTGCATACTCCGATGTGAGCGTGAAAGTGATGTTCTATCTTTGCCACTGGGAGGATTTCTTCAAGTGGCTTGCAAACCATAAGCCAGATAGGCACTGGCAGAGTCTCTGCCAACCAAGGTTGCAGCGACCCCGTTTCTTCACCCGACGGGAATGTGCTCGAATCATGGGTTTTCAAGAGGACTACGTCTTTGCTAATGAGCATAGTCCCTCGGATTGATTTCAGCTGGGGATCATTGCAGTTTGACAGCAGCGACTTAGCTCGGACAGGTTGAGTTTGACATAGTTTGACAGCCTAAAACGATCTAAAACGCCCCAACCAGGTGAGAACAGAGCCTACCATCAGCTGGGCAATGCGGTGTGCCCACCGGTGATCAAAGCCGTTGCAGAAGAAATTCTGAAGACTTTGGGGATTCCCAGTGGAAAAAATATGCCCGGCTGCGGCGGAATGGAACGTGTGGTTGCTGGGGAGCCAAGACCACTACGTGCCTTAAATGAATTTGAAAGGTTTTGAAAGGACAAAGGGATGTGCGTGTGTGTGTGATGATATTGATAATATTGGGTGTTTATCAGTTGCAATCAGGATAGGTTATCCTTTCATTTCAGCGAAGGTGGTTTGGGTATACAAGTTGAGAAAGAACATACTGTACATGGCTGTGAAGAGAGACCCGGACACTCACTTTGCAGTAAGGGTGTTTTTCATTGTTTTCCCAGGCACATGCTTTCCCAAGGATGATGGGAACATCATGGAACAAGTTTTCTGTAGGTGAACACCTCAAAACCACTAGAAACATGGATTCAAATTCAAACCCATCCATTGATCCATTGAATCCATGATTTGCTGTTAACCCTTCATGTTTGATAGGTACAGTCATATGTTCCTATAAGTTTTCCCTGAGAAACGCCGTGTTTTTTTGGTTTTTTCTCGGGGTGGCTGGGATCATGATCTGCACAGGAGATCGTGGACTGGCTGCAAAAAGCTCAGGAGGTCACCCAGCGATGCGTGGTGCTGGACGATTTGGACTTGGGCCTGGGAAGTTGCTTTGTGCAGGTCAACGGCAAGGCGAGTGATCCCAAATTTCAGATGGGATAGATGGGGGTATGGGCCCGGAAAAAATGCGTCGATCATCATGCAGTTTTTTATTAATATATCATAAGTATAATACATATATCCATGTCTATCCAGATATCCAGTTTCGAGTCTGGAAGTGATTAAGGTTTCTGACCAGATTGCACACACTTGTTGTTTTCAATCGTGCTCGGGTTTTGACCCTTGACTTCTGCTGTGTTGTTAAGATAGAAACATGTCATGGCCGATACCGCGGGTTGCCGACACCAGTAGTGGACTATCATACCTGTCAGGTGTATAGGGATGCACGGGCCTTTAAAGAATGGACTCAGATGGACCATGATGAATCTGAAAATTGAACTCCCAGCACTTATGCTTGGCAATGGCCCAGTGTCATCAATTTTCACGGAGTAGTTTATTCCAAGAAAGGTGCTGTCCTCCAGTGTGGTGTGTGGGTTCATGATTATCCCCAACTAATTATACGCACTTATACTTACAGTCACAGTCAAAGTTACAGTTTGTTATTGCATCACCATAAAGTTAATTAACGACTACCCATAGTTACTTATGAAACCATAGGTAAGTTGCTGAAAAAAACTAACTATAGTTGCTCTAGAGCAGTTCTACTTATAGACTTATGGCATCTTATGGTTAGTTTGCTAGTTACTTGTCCATCGTTAAGCTAGTTATAAACCAACCTTCGATCCCCCTCATGGGAAACCGCCGACCACGGGTCCCACGGGTAGGAAGGCCTAAGCGATGCAGATGTCGAAGCAGCAGTGGTAACGCTAAACAGCCGCAGAGGATCCTCCACAGAACGATGGCATGGTCATTTCATGGGGATTTCATGGCGATTTAATGGGGATTGAATGGAGATTTAGGGTTTAGGGTTTAGTGGGGTTTGTTGTGATTTAATGGGATTCAATGGGTATTGTCAATCAACAATAATTTATCAAGTGTTGTTTTGCTGGTGATTTGTGAATTTTCCCAACGGGAAATCCAGCACTGGGGGAATATATAGAAAATGGATGAGAATATGTGTGTGTTTTTGCTTAAGCTTAAGATTGAATAGTAAGATATGGTTACTTAAATAATAATGTGTGATATATGTACGAATATTTTTTCCGGGTTACTTAAGATTCCTTAAGCAAATGCAAGTGACTCGATTTTTCATGGGACCATGTTTGGAATTAGTTTGTTTACCTTCCGGCAATCAAACATGCGTAGCTGCTAGCCTAGCTGGTAAATTCCTTATAAATGGAGGTTTATAGAAAGCACCAAAAAAGGAGACTTTATGAAGCTAATATGGTGATTTTAATGAGATATCATTGGGGATTATCAATCATTATAGACTAGAGGAATAGCGGGATTATTTGAATTATCTTTATCCATAATGGGAATCCCTTGCTTAATCAACCAGTATAACGGAATGATAGATGTTTTTTAGCCATCAAGGAGGGATAGTACAATAACCCCGCGCATTTCATTTTAGCTTGGCTTGCACCTTAACACTGCCAACACATTGCCGGCCCAGAAAACGATAAGAGTAAAAAGAACGATAGCGAGCTTATACATGTACATGTTCGTGAAGCCTGAAGATGGCAACCTGCACAGGCCTCCAAAACGATAGCTAAACGATAACAAAAACGATAACAAAATATGAAAAAAACAAAACGCGAGCGTTTGGGCGGATGCCCACCTGACCTGTTTGAGCATATCAGCTTTCGAAGACCTGTATCTTTGATACATAGCGACGGAACATGAAAGGACATGAAAGCAAAATGAAAGGAAATGAATGCAAAATGAAAGGAAATGAATGCAACATGAAAGGAGCATGGTAGGAAATGAATGCAAAATGAAAGGCGATGAAAGGAAATGAAAACAAACGATGACATCCGTTGACTCTCGACCTAGGATGCTTTCACACCCACAGAAAGCTGGAAAATTCAGACTTCTTGTCTACAGGGAGCTCACCACCTGAGAAAACGATAAGAGTAATTAAAAAAACGATAACGTGATTTTGGATCATTTAAAAAGATACCGGGTTTCAATACAACCCCATATGCGGATACAAAAATGATCATGTAAGGATACAGTTGAGAAATGAACATGATATGAGCGGTTGGTTAGTTGTTTCAATGGGGTTTTAACCACCAGAGATACCAAGTAGCATCAACCAACATCAACCATGGCCGACTTAGTGGGAAAACCACGACTGAAAATCCGGAGATTTTAACTCAACATTCATTTACAGGGACTTAATCATCAAACAAGTGAATATAATTACCCTATGGTTATTTAACATAGCCATGGGAAATGGCCCATTTATAGAGGTTTACCTATTAAAAATGGTTATTTTCCATGGCTATGTTAAATAACCAGATGGTAATGATGCTACGCTGATGAGTATTACACGCTTTGTGGTGATGTAATGGATAGTTAATAACTGTATAACCAACAATTTGATGTTTTTTTGTTGGGTGATGACTGTAGGGCATTACTATGCAATATATAGGAGATTATCATGTTCCATGATGGGAATCTCCGCTCGCATGGCAACTGGAAGTCCTCGGGGTTTGAAGCATGTTCGAACTGGCATCTACAAATGCCTTTCTTATTAAGGTATGTATGATTACATATAAAATCATATATATATATGTGTGTGTGTATGTATGTATGTATGTATGTATGTATGTATGTATGTATGTATGTATGTATGTATGTATGTATGTATATGTAAATCATCTAAAGCTGCATTGAGGTGCGGATGTTTTTCCAATTGTCTCATGTTTTCTACAGGTAAATTCACCCTAAACGGTGCATTCATCAGGTAAGGAAGTTACAACTGGATCAACTGGAGGATTCGAAGATCTTAAACAGGTTGGTTGCACTGTACCCCGCTAGATTGAGCATTAACCCATATTCATCCCTGTATCCAATGGGAAAATCATGTCCAGACTCAGTTTCGGGGCTTTCGATGTGGAAATTCCAGAGTTTAACATTGGTTATATAATGTTAAACCCTATTAATCCAAGTTTTGATTGGTTAATCCCCATTCTATCACCAGTTTGCTTAAGTTAACTCCGATTTTTCTGGGCACCTCCGGCCATCAAACATGGAGTTTCTCCCAGGTCACGAAATATGGAGGTTTCCAGCTGGGAACATCATCGGACTGATTGGGGTATGGAAAATCACCATTTTCAGTGGGTAAATCCATTATAAATCGCCATTTTCAATAGCAAACTGTTAAATTACCAGAGGGTACTGGAGAGTACCCTTTGCTAAACTAATATAGCTACGGAAAATCACCATCGTTGATAGGTAAATCAACGATTTCGACTGGGCCATGTGAAATGACCGGATGGTAAATCCCATTTTTGGGTTGGAACGTGTTGGAAAAGATCTCACTTTTGCTGCTGGACCTCTGGTGGAGAATTCCTGAGGCGACGTCTCAGCCGTGCTGAAGAGCTTCAGCGATGCAGTTTGCGGGGCGCCATGGCGAGAGCGGTGGGAGAAGTTGGAGAGGCACGGACAGGGCCATGGCAAGTGGGTCATGTGGGTCATGTGGGTCATGTGGTACCCTCTGGATCCCTCTGATAAACTACCATAGGTATGGTATCGATGGCCAATTTAGCATGATTTTAGCTATTGAGAATGGTGATTTGTTCCGGTTCGCTATGTTAGTGTACCAGATGGTAAACCCAACAAATCAACCATGCCCAATTGAGTGTTCAAAACCCCAGTTGGTTGATGATTATAGGGGGTTATACTCTCAAGTATATATGAAGGGCTTTGATGATTCGCTAGTGAATCGCTATTGCAATCTCTGTTGACCAAGCAGTATAATGGAACGACAGAGGGTTTTGAACACTCAGTCGGGGTTTCTTGTGGGGTACCGGGTATATCCTTATTTGGGATGATGAACCATAGTTTCCCAAATGTTTGATGGAAGTGTAAACACCATTTGTTCAGTCAAAATAGGGCAAGTAAATGCACCAGATATTTGGTCATGCGCTAGGTTTAACAGAAGTAACTGGCCCTTAGAGCCACCCAATTTTGACCCAGCAGTTCATGTATGAAATGTGGGTGCTCAGTCAGCCAGCAAAAATTGCAAAATGGTTTGTTTTTGGCTGTCAATGTGAAAAAATCTAACAAAGAATGATGATGAAATAATTAATGTGTATAAATACTGAAAAATCAGGGGATAAGAGCCAGAAACAACGAATTAATTGCGGGAAGTGACCAGAATGTTTGTGCATGGAAAGGTAAATGCCGCATAATCTTGCACTTTGTCGAATGAATCGAAGCTGGGCCGATACAGGCCATTGGATTCATATCGTGAAACCAATAGGCCATGGTCCCAAATTGCCCAGGCTATCTAGGCACAGCTGCCTTGAATTGTCAGGAAATCAGCAAAGAAAAAGAAGCAGAAGAAGGAGAAAAAGGAGGCAGCACCAGCGGTGCCCATTTTCGGAACGGACTTGTGCTTTTCATATTGACATCATGAGATGTTTGACATCAAAAGTGAGGTGGTTGTAAGTGTAACTCTAATTCTAGCCTTGGTTTTCCTTGAAGGAGCGACAGCATCGATTTTGACATGGGTGGTTGACGGCCTTCCCAACTTTTGAGCCCAAACCCATGAATCCGAAGCAATTTTTTGTTCATTTATATAAGACATCAGGCAACTCCATCACCACAAGAGGACATT
>Ga0126342_10003632_pt1:0-7500 | contig 25659 bp, 24 predicted proteins | sample Cyp1metagenome_FD_92528 | JGI IMG/M metagenome (GOLD analysis project Ga0126342, IMG submission 92528) | Coral microbial communities from Lord Howe Island, Old Settlement Bay, Australia - Cyphastrea 1 metagenome | ecosystem: Host-associated > Invertebrates > Cnidaria > Coral ... | reverse complement strand
AAATAGTTGATTTACCCAGCTATAAAATGGTGATTTTCCGTAGCTATGTTAGTTTACCAGAGGGTACTATTGCTGATTGGTGGTTTGGAACATGACTTTTATTTTCCATTTCATATATGGGACCATGGGATAATCATCCCAACTGACTAATATATTTCAAGATGGTTAAAACCACCAACCAGATTGGGTAACTATTGGGTAGCTATGAAACAGTAGTATACAATATTTAATAATGCCCCTGGAACTATTGAATACTATTGACGGTAACTATCCAGAACTATCCCACCAGTTGGTAAATCTACAGTATCATGGAACTATAGTGGGATAAACCATCAACGGCTGGATTTTTGACTTCCAGGAGGCGAAGCTGAAGATAGGGACGAATCGAAATGATGTGAATGGTTCATAATGATTTTAAGATATGTCAATATAATTGTATCTATCTATATATAATATATTATATTATATTGTATTATATTGCATTATATTATATTGTATTATATTATATTATATTGTATTATATAGCATTATATTATATAATGTTATGTTATGTTATATTATATTAAATTATACTATATTATATTGTATTATAGTATAGTATATTGTTGTATATTATAATATATTATAGTATATTATATTATACCTTATTATATTATATTATATTATATATGTTATATATATTATATAGTATATATTGTATATATATATTGTATTTTATATTTTATATTATATATTATATTTATATTATATTTTGTATATAATATATAATATATAATATTATACATATATATATATATTAAGATATGATGCCTTAGATACCGTTGAATCATATTGCATCCCATCGTTTCCAGGAACATGGCGGGTGTATTTGATGGAAATAGCAAGGTAAACTAATGCAAAACATCATATTAGAGCAAATTTGGACATGGTTTCGCAGTGAATAGCCATACAAAAACAGTTTTTTCTTGGCCAGCTCAGGGAGCTTCCATGTGTTTTTGACCTCTCAACATCGCTTCAGCGGGCCATGGTGGGACAGCCGAGGATGATAAAGATAACAATGTTTGACTTGGAGGTCGTCGTGCGCCGCCATGAGTTGCCACAGGTATCCACAGGTGATTTAGCTGAACCCAGGACCTATGAGCCTTTGGTGGTTCCAGTTTGTACAGCTTAGTGCGCTTGCGCTTCGAAATATTCCAGTTGCGGGTCAAAGAACCCGGTTCGACCACAGTCGTGGAATGTTGATGAATGTTGTGTGGATCAGTGGTTGCCTTGTGATGTTTCCTTTGCAAGTGTTGAATGGTTTTGAAACATCCTTTTTGTGAATGTACTTAGTGGGGTTGCAGGATCGTTTGATGGCAGAAAAATGGAATAACCACTGAAGGTGATCGAAGATTTCTTAACGCTTCTACGGCTCCAGCATTGGCAGAAAGGCATTGGAGGAAGTGGAGGAAAACCAGCGATGTTTGCATCGGGTGCGCATTTCTCACCAAGGATGGGAAAGGTGGAAAATAGAATGAAAATCAGGGGAGTCATCCACAAATGGCCTTTTCTCAGATAAGTGAATGGTTATAATTTATGCAAATCTTTCACCAAAGGTTTGGACATGTGGAATGTGCTTTCAGCGACTAGTCGCCGACATGCCGACTACGCGACTAAGGAAAGGTGGCTGCTCACCCTAGAAGTATCTGGGTAGATCTTGGCGGGGATTTGAACATCACCATTGCTGTTGGCGATCCAGGAAGGTATATATTAGCTGGATGAAAAAAAGAGGTCAGTTTGGGGCCTAAAAATGAACAAAATGGATGTATCATGATGTGGCTTATCCTCCGGTAATATAACAGTTTGCTATGGCTTGCATGGCTTTTGGGTCTCATCACCAATTCCAGCCGCGCCCCATTTGGCCCATTGATCCATGAAAAATCCACTCATTGGTCAAATCCCCCATGATTGATGGTTTTGAGTCCCCGTTGTTGATGATGAAATCAAATGAAATCCTATTGTTCAATTAAGCATTTTTTATTTTTCCATATATTGAGAATAGTAACCCCAACTGACGTTCATATTTTTCAGAAGGGGTTGAAACCACCAACCAGTCCCATGTTTGATGGCTACATCCCCAATGTTTCTGGGAGCCAAGTCCCCATTGTGAATCACCGCTTGCAGGATTCCTCCAAACTATAGGTTGGTCCCATATCTGGTGTGTTGGGAGCAAGCCGGTTAAGTCATGTTAAGTCCCATTGTTGATCATTAAGCCACATTAAATCCCAATGTTTGATATTTAAGTGATGTCAAGTCCGCATTTTTCATGCTTTACTATGGTCAAAATATGGTTAAACGCCCCATTTTTGAAAGCCATCACGGTCTTCCTTCAACGTCAGAGGCAGCCAAACGCGTCTGGGCCGGCTTGCTCCGTTCCGTCCTCCGCAGTGCTGCCAAGCAGTTGCGTGTGGACCGTGGCTGGGCCCGTCTGGCCTTGCTGGCCATCAAGAGCAAAAACGGGCCTGTCAATCAACAAACATCAACATGAAATGGTCTAGATGGTTGATGCTTAAAGGAGCACAACCATGGGAAAAGTAAGATATTGAAATCAAATGGAGAATGATTCGGGGGTTCAAGGTGCAAAAATGCACGGCACAGCCCAGAAATGATGATGGAATATTATGGTGCCTTGGGTTCTGTAGACTTCATGCTTGATGGGGATCAAAATAGTCGATGGTAGGAACATGTCGGAACCCCTATTGACAAACCTAAACATCATTGTGGTTTGTGATGGGAACAACCCTCAAACCACCTTGTTTCAAGTGGGTGAGTCATCCATGTCATATATGTTTTCCTGTCCATCCTACCTCCACTGATAGCACATTGACTACGCAATTAGTTTGGGGAATGGGCAGCTCGTCTAATATGACCAGCATAAGCTGGCGGGGTCTACGTGGGTTTGGTGCAAGATGTATACTGAAAACACTACCAGGCTTTTGAAGGCACATTGACCAGCGCACAATGGCTATTTCCCAAATTGGAACTCCCCAAACCATATATAGGTTTCTCATGGTTTCCCAGCAAAATGACCCATGTTTGATGATTTTGGGTTCCTCCAATTTTAGGAACCCCTGATAATAACGTTAATAATAACCATGCAACCTAACCATGTGGGGATGGGTCAAAACCTACTAGACCTTTAACGCGCTGTTGAATTTTGGAGTACCCAGGGTGCCAAAGGTTGGTTTTGACTCATCAAATCCGAAAAATCAGCGCTGTTTTCACGAACGGCTCCGAGGTGAGACGGTGCTCTTCCTTCAGGGGGATTTGAATAGCCGGACCTTGCTGGAAGGCCGCGGCAAGGATCTGCTTTCGGAGGCCCTCATCTGGCGGCGCAACCATGCTCCATGCTCTGGTGGGAAGACGAGATAAAACGATGGCAAAAAAGTGTGGCAAATAGTAAACCATCCCCAAATTCACCGTAAATAGGTGGTATAAACATGTAAGAACCATGAAAATATGGGTGGTTCATTATTGTTTTAGTATGTTTTAACCACCAAAAACACATTTTTCCAAGGCAGATGCCCAGCACGCCGAGTCCGCGCTAGGTCTTGAAGGACTTTCCGCTGCAACGTGCCATCCAACGAGCCTCGGATCGGTGAATATATGTAACTGTATGATATATTGTATACAGTAATGGTGTATTGTAATTGAATTAGTAGTGCCATCTATCAATATACATGACAATGAACATATATATATATACACATACATATGTGTGTGTATGGAATATATGGAATCCCCCTTGAGTTCCCAGGCCTTTTGCGGGTTCGGATTTGCTCCGGACTTCTGGGACGTTTGAACTGAGGCGGCTTGGACTTGCCCAGTGGAAGGTGGTACGAGGTCTGGGAGTCTGGGGCTTCCAGTGGATTGTTAGGATCAGGGCGTGTGACCCACCAAGAACTACCATTTGGTTATGACTAACATAGCCATGGAAAGATCCACTATTTTTCATAGGTAAACCATCTATTTCTATGGGCCATCTATACCATGGCTATGTTAAATAACCAAGAACTACCAGCTCTGAGGGAAGAAGCCATTGATTTGTTGTGCTGGATTTTGAACCAATCGACATTCAGCGAAGAATCATGAAGAACCGACTGATTTATTGCAAGCGCCTGGGATTCCAGGGGCAAATGTGTGTTTTTTTTCATGCGATGCCAGATGATGCCAGCACAAGTGATGTTTACATGTTGCCTGCATGTGCCTGCTATTATTTTCATGTTTACCCTCCGCCAAGCAAACATTGCTTTTCGGGAAACTCCCCGAACTTAGTGGGTAATTAGATGGGAAAGTCATCCAGCAAGCAATGTTTGACACCCAGACGGGAAACTTCAGAATATCATCAAACATATATAGTGTGTGCTATCTATATATATATAGAACTGTGTATGGAAATTCCTACTAAATTGCTAGTCGACCATATTCAACCCAGTAAATGCCAATATATGGTCAGTGGTTGTTCCTTGTTGCTCATGTTTTTTCAGAATAACGGCCCGAGGGCCGATGATTTGTGCTGATTTGTGCAGCCCGCAAACTCGTTCCATGTTCCGAGCCTTGGTTCTTCCCAATGGCTGTTCGAACTCCAGTGCAAAAGGCAAGTGCCTGGACTTTGGAAAAGTCCGATGTTTTTTTGTTTCCGTAGCATGTGCTTTTGTGCATGATCTCTCCTAATTATTAGGACTGGCAGCACTTTCCACGTGTTTTGTTGGTGGCACTTGGCAATTTTCAGGTGGAGAACCTCTGGAAGTTGAAGTTGAGACACGACCATTGGCATGTTTAAAGATGATGTGAAGCGACTACGATTTAAAGATGTGATGAGAAACGTCTATTGGTGAAAGTTTTCGTTGACAATCACGAGCTCCTGCAAGATGATGAGAATGGTGATCGGTGCACTATCACCAGACGCACACATGCAGGTTGTCTTTGCTGAACCTTCAGTGAAATGCTCCGGCTCCAGTAGTGCGGAGTGTTCTTTGAGAAGCGCCGATTCCTTATATGCAGTTCAAATCCCAGAGGATGTCAGCCTGATTTGCTCCCACACGTTCCATCAATGCACTGTAGCAAGGCTGTGGATTCCGGATTCCGTCATCTCAATTGGGGAGTCTGGCTTCAAGGGATGCAGTTCGTTGAAGGACGTGACGATTCCCGATTCTGTAACAGAGATTGGGCTGTTTGTGTTCCAGGGATGCAGTTCTTGACAAACCTTCCAGGGATGCAGTTCATTGACAAACCTAAAGATTCCTGTTTCTGTGACAAAGATTGGAGACGTGCCTTCAAAGGATGCACGTCCTTGACTCAGCTTGATGATTCCTGGTTCCGAGACACAGGTTGAACATACTGCATTCGCAGGATGTAGTTCGTTGAAGAGCTTGAGAATTCCTGTTTCTGTGACAGAGATTGGGCAGGCTGCCTTTGAGGGATGCAGTTTGTTCACAGACTTGACGATTCCTCGTTTTGTGGCACGGATCGAGCAGTCTGCCTTCAAAGGATGCAGTTCCTTGACAAGCCTATCATAAGATATCTGTTTCCCTGACGAGGATTAGAGATATTTAGAGATGGTGCCTTCGCCGGATGCAGACCTTGACGATTCCCAATTCTGTGACACTGATTCAGAGCCGTGCATTTGCTGAATGCAGTTCGTTGACCAGCTTAATTGAGCGCAATCCCTCATCTTGGGATCACATCATGCCTGGCATCGGCGACAAGGCCTTCAAGGGGTGCAGTCCGTTGACGACTTTAACGATTTCTGATTCCCTGACAGAGATCGGACACTGTGCATTCGCAGGATGCAGTTCGTTGAAGAGCTTGAAACTTCCTGATTCTGTCACCTGCATTGGAGTCTCTGCCATCCAAGGATGTAGTTCGTTGACGACTTTGATACGTCCCAATTCCCTGACAGAGATTGGAGAGTTTGCCTTCGAGGGATGCAGTTCGTTGACAGGCCTGACGATCCCCGATTCTATCACCAGGATTGCACCGTTTGCCTTTGCCAGATGCACTTTGTGGACACGCTTGAGCGAATTCCTCTTCGATGAATGCAAAACGCTGACAAGCTTGATATTTCCAGATTCTGTGGCACTGATGGGATTCTGTGCATTTGCTGGATGCAGTTCGTTGACCAGCTTGACCATTCCTGATTCTGTCACTTTCATTGGAGAGTCCGCCTTCGAAAAATGCAGTTCATTGACCACCTTGGACATTCCTGTTTCTGTGAAAAATGCAGTTCATTGACAAACGTTCCAGGGATGCAATTCGTTGACAAACCTGAAGATTCCTGTTTCTGTCACAAAGATTGGAGACCGTGCCTTCGCGGGTTGCAATTCGATGACCAGCTTGATGATTCCTGATTCTGTGACCTACATTGGAGTTTCGGCCTTCCAGGGATGTAGTTCGTTGACAAATTTGACGATTTCCAGTTCTGTGACAGAGATTAGAGAGTTTGCCTTTGATGGATGCAGTTTGTTGACAAGCCGAAGGATTCCTGTTTCCCTGCGATTGGAAATGGTGCCTGGACGCAGTTCGATGGTTAGCTTGGGGACTCCGGAGTCTTTGCCGCCCAGGGATGTAGTGCGTTGATGACCTTGAAACGATGATTCTGTCGATTCTGTGAGAAAGTGTGGACGCCCGTTCTGCGGGTGGACATAACATATACTGTCATATACTGTATATCATATATAATAATAATAATAGTAGTAATAATAATAATAATTAATAATAATAATAAATACATGAATAAAAATCAAAATAATAGTAATAATGATAATAATAACAATAATGATATATATATATACTGTTACATGTATATATAATCAGAACAAAGGCATATGTAATTACACAAGTTTCCCTGGAAGCGCCATGCTCAACTGAATCTGGTGGATGCGAGCTTCATTGACATTGAGTGGCTTGCAGGAAATGGCGAACCATTGGCCCATAAACTTTTAGTAACATTGTCCAGAAAAACTCTGAACGTCTTTCAAGTGTCCAGACTGTGAACGCGCAATCAGTAGCAAGTACAATCTATCCAAGCATCGCCAGACAAACTTTTAATATTAGAGAAAGATGGGAACAATGACATCATAATAAATATACAGGAAGACTTGGCGGGACTTTCCACATGTTCAAAACCTGTGGTTTTGTCTAGGCTGCCTTCCCGGATGCCGAGAGAGGTGCGCTGCAACTTCCTGTGACCTACAAGCGGCCTGAACGCACCGGGGACTCGCCCTTGGTTGGTGGAATGATCACCCCCAACGTTCAACAGGAATGGATGGCACTTCATGGCACTCGGCCATGGTCTTCTGCTGGGTTGGGCCCGTTGGGCCCGTTAGGCCCGACGAGAATTTGGGGCAGTCGGGCAGTCCTGCTGTATGAGGTTCTTGGAAGGGGATCTTGTAGGGATCCTGTCGAGATCCTCGCAGATTCCTGATTTTGTAGAAGTCCTTGCGAGGAGATCTTGTGGAT
>Ga0126342_10003631_pt1 | contig 25660 bp, 20 predicted proteins | sample Cyp1metagenome_FD_92528 | JGI IMG/M metagenome (GOLD analysis project Ga0126342, IMG submission 92528) | Coral microbial communities from Lord Howe Island, Old Settlement Bay, Australia - Cyphastrea 1 metagenome | ecosystem: Host-associated > Invertebrates > Cnidaria > Coral ... | reverse complement strand
CGGGCAAATGCACGTGAGCGTAGTTCCCCCAGCCCACCCCGCCCAAAATGCGAGAGACGATCTCATAGCCTAGCATCACCGTAGTGTGCAAATGCACATGAATGTTATTACCCCACCCCACCCACCCCAAATGCTAGAGACGATCTCATAGCGTAGCATCACCATAGTGTGCAAATGCACATGAACGTGATTACCCCAGCCCACCCCACCCCAAATGCTAGAGTCATAGACAAATTTGAGGCCTTGAGGAAATGGCCTTGAGGAAATGCAAAATTTTGAGTATGTTTTAACCTCAAAACCACTCAAAAGGCTTCAAACATGCTCACACAGCACTCCAACACGACTGTTTACCCCAAAAATGTACTCAGATTGACTCTCAGACAACTCATTTAATATCAAATCCAAGATTTTGAACTCGACGTTTCCTAGCGGCCATTTGGTCACCACGCCCAATTTGTGTATGATAGAGACGATCTCATAGCGTAGCATCACCATAGTGTGCAAATGCACATGAACGTTATTACCCCACCCCACCCCAAATGCTAGGGACGATCTCGTAGCGTAGCATCACCATAGTGTGCAAATGCACATGAACGTGATTACCCCAGCCCACCCCACCCCAAATGCTAGAGACGATCTCGTAGTGTACGTAGCATCACCATAGTGTGCAAATGCACATGAACGTTACATCACACCCCACCCGACCCGACACTGCAAAAACGCACGTGCAGTTTCCCAGCCGCCAGAATTTACATGTACATATGAGCCGCGGACTTATTTATTTGGTACATAACGCAATTGACGGGGTGTTCCTACCTCGTTCTCCGTCATTCTCCATCATATTATGACACACACATGCACACATACACACACATATATATATATAAATAATTATAAATATATATATAATATACATAAATATCATAAGATAATTCTATATGTATATTGCTGTACTGTCCCATTTTATGGCCAAAAAATGTTAAAAGTTACACTAGTCCGGTCACCTATCCGCTCCCGCGGTCATCCCATGCCATGACACTTGGAGAAATCATATGCTCGTGAGGGCTCAAGGGTCCCGGTGGGCTGTAGTCGCTGTCTGGCAGAAAGTCGCCTCAAGCGCCCACGGGGTCCGTGCGGCCGTTGACGTGCCGGTGATGCTTAAACTAGCCATCCATGAAAATGATGGGAAAAATGGTGCTAATCAGGGTCACATCTGATGGCTCATAAATAAATGATAATTAGGAGATGGTCATTTGGGTCATCATCCCAAAATTATAGCTTATGTTGAAAATGATGAAACAATTTCCACAAACCACCCATCATATTTTCAGCTATACGATCATCACGCCGGTGAGTTCATAAGTTAGCCTGGCTATATATATATATATATACACATACAGTATTCATATACACTATAAATGCGTATATATGGGGGGTTCCTAAGATAAGGGTACCACAAATCATCCCAATTTATAATACAATTGTAGTGTTGAAACCCATGGAAAGCTCCCTATGATGCTATGTTTAAGAAAACTAAAATTTAAACATCTTTGGGCCACCACCGTACCAAATTCCAGAACCTGCGGGAGTGGTGCGATGATAGGGGTGCCTGGCCATACTGCTTGCAAGCAGGGCCTCATAATCCCAATTGCAACCCACTTGAAACCCACGCATACCCATAAAAAAAAGTGGATTTCTGGTGGCATTTCGGGGCTCATCAAACAACCTTCCCATCTTCAGCCAAGGGACCGTCTCCTAACTCAGAACCCCTCACCTTCATGACCTGCAGAAAATGGGAGAAGTCGATCCTCAGCAAGCGAAAAACCGCCCGGCCACCGGCAGTGCATGGATAATACATATTGCTCACACACACACATATATATATATATATCATACATATGTACATGTATATATGCATTGCATGCATGCATGCGTGGTATACTAAACTTACTAAACATTTCATCCAAACATGCTTGCAGGGCACAATCCCCCGTGATAGTTCCAAAATGTTCCAAGATTTGCGACTTTGATGGGTTTTGGGGTGTCCTCCAGTAGGCACATGATTCTTACTGTGGATGGACAAGCGATCCTGCACCGGTAACTACTAGCAACAATTAGACACTGCAAAGTATATGGGATTATAATGGGATGTTACCAGGATGCTTACCATCTATCAACTGGTGCAGGATTTCGCAACCATCGTAACCCGGATTTCTTGGAGATTCGGGATACAAGATTCAAGGTCCAAGGTGCGAAGAACAAGTTACGCTACTGCTGTGCAATCGGCATCCCCCATTTTCACACTGCAGCAGGCACAAACCCAACCTGTTGACATCAGGTATGTTTCATGATTGAGCTTACTACCTGTTTGATATCTATTTTGGTGAACTCCCATCAAATCCCATTGCTCTCCGGTACCCGACCATCAAACATGGTTTGCTGGAAGATCCTTCATTAATATATATATATATATTTTTATCACAATTAAAATAGCTGTTATGGGGGATTTGTTTACTGCTATGATTGATATCGTTTAATTGTTTGATAACCCTCTGGTAAACTAACATAACTATGGAAAATCACAATGTTTTATGGGTAAATCAACTGTAAATGGGCCATTTTACATGTTCAATAGCTATGTTAGTCATTACCAAAGGATACTGGAGGATAATCTAAGATTGACCTGGATTTGTAGATTATTTTCTATTAATAAGCATTAATAATCATTAGTTACCATTAATCATCATAAATCACCATTGATACACCCACAAAATCCCAATCAAATCGCTATGAAATCCTATAAAATCCCTATGAAGTCCCAAAAAATCCCACTGGAGGATCAAATCCTATAAAACCTTTTATAACCATTGAAAACCTATGAAATCCTATAACAAAAATCCCACCAAATCGTCCCAGCTTCGCTTCGATCCCCACCTGTTGCAGCGTGCGGACGCGCGCCATCTTCACGGCTCCACCTACGACGGTGACGGCACTGGAGGAACGCCAGGTTTGGAGTGCGTAGATGCCCTGTAAAATTAAAAAATACTGCCTGATTTGACACACCCAAAAAGGGGGAGAAACATGTTAAACAAGTCTTTTTACCTGGGTATGACTCAACTTCCATCTTTCATAATCTTTCCATCTATATACTGTACGTGTCTGAGTTTTTCTGGTATGTCCAGCCAAAATTACCATGTGTGCATGAAAAATGATCATGATATTAAGATATGCGTCCATGTTTCTTTTCCATATGTTTTTGGATAGTAAAATACCAAGCCGGCCATCTTCCCTGCCGCACCCAGAGCCTGGAAGAGTCTTCACGGCCTGAGACCAACGACGCGGCAAAGACGGTTGGACGCTTCTGTTCCTTGGACGCATCCTGAATTACATAAGATGTATTCAACATACCCGGATGTATATATTGTAAACTGTTAGTATAAATGTGAACATATAATCTCACAATCTAATACAATCTATATCACCTCCCTAATAGTTACAATGTTCATCAACATTCTATTGTTTTTTTTCAGGAACGCCCCCTAGTTATCAGATGTTATCATAAGTTGGATTACATATATATAATCCCATCTAAATCTAGTTGGTGGTTTCAATCCCTCTGAAAAATATGAAAGTCAGATTGGATCATCATCCCAGCTATTGGGGGAAATCACATTCATGTTCCAAACCACCAACCAGATATTTGGATTATAATCCCATCTACCCTCTGGTATATTAACATAGACCCTGGCAGTTGTCGGGGTTGGAAGACTAGTTTCCACTATAAATTGGTCATTTTCAGGGTCATCAAGTTAATCTACCAGAGGGTAAAATGTGAGGCCCCCAAGATAGCTAAGTTGGTTTATAACTTCAATAACTATGGTTTGTGGTACTTGTAACTATAGTTACTGGGGCGAATCTAAACCAACTTATAACTGGGGGGCCTCACATTGTATCATACAGCGTTGTTCCAAACCAACAAACAGCGCCCGCACCTTGGTCAATTCCTTGGCCGTCACCGTGTCTTCCTTATTCCGACTCAGCTGTCGCCAGAAACCTCGGTACATCAGCATTTGAACGGTAAATAACATGGTAAATCAACTGTAAATGGGACATCATGGGACATCTATACCGTAGCTATGTTACTTGACTGGAGGGTTTCTATGGGGAATCCAGAAGCAATTTCTATAGTGGTTTCACTTATCTTCTAACCCCCCAAGTCATGGCAGGGTCGCCATCTTAATTTACCGGAGGGTATGTTGGATATTAACGATGCACATGTAATGTTGGTTGGGAAACGCAATGTAGGATATGTATGTGTGACATGTGCTCAATAAATATATACATAACTGATCATACACGTGGATATAAATCTAATAATTAATCTAGATGTGTACCCCCTGCTAAACTACCATAGCTAAGGAAAATCACCATGTTGAATAAGTAAATCAACGCACATTTAGTGGCCATGTTCAATAGCAGAGTTATATAAAGTTAACAAATAACCGTCAAGGGTAACATCATCTTAACTCATCTTACAGTACCATCTGGTTATGACTAACAGTTTGCCATGGAAAGATCCAACATTTTTTCATAGGTAAACCATCTATTTGTATATGGGCCATCTCTACCATGGCGAACTGTTAGTCATAACCACAGGATGGTGCCCCCCAGTTATAAGTTGGTTTATAAACCCCATTAACTATAGTTATATCTGCCATAAACCATAGTTATGGGATGTTATGGGAGTTATAAACCAACTTAGCTAACTATGGGGCACCACCTTGCAGGTTGGGTCAATCCCCATGGCTTTCACCGCATTTTTCAAGAGGATGGAACCCTCGGCTATCCGAAGCCGAGGCTCCAATGAAGGACTCCACGGACTCCTTTTCCTCGGAGATTCGGCGTGGGTTTTTCGGAGGGAAATCAAGTGTTTTCAAGGGAAATCGAATGGGAGATCTCCAAGATCCAATTGATGGAGGTACTGACTGTACCATATTTTTGGCCATATTTTGCTGGGAGATTCCCCAATTCATTTGGGTAAATGAAATAATATTGCACTAACCTGAATTATATAATAAGGCCATAAAAGGGGATGATTTCCCGAATCCGAACCATTATTCCAGGGTTCGGGAGAACAGTGAGGTCGTGATCAAATTTACCCAGATCTGTGTATTATACTATATAATGATACTATATTATATGGTGTGTAAAAGTAGACTTGCATACATTTGTTGTGCATGTAAAATCACTAAGTTTTTGCAAAGTATATAATACTTCCATAGACAGTTCTAATCATTTCTCATGAACAATGTGTGCAGATGTGTGGCAGCCCCTTGACCTAGACAAAATATCAAATCTCCTAGCCTGGTCTGAACTAATGCAAACGGCAATCTAATATGAGGAGAAAGAACTTTCGCCACGGAGAAAATCACCCTTGCACAACCAGTGGTCCCCATCATTCTGTATAATTTACTGTACTCACCTTTACGAATCGGTTGATACTATTTGGCCCAGTAAGTTGCGCAATCACCCAAGCACCTAGCTCCATGTGAGCTATTTTAGACTTCACACAACATGTTCTGTGTCAAAGAAAATCACTAGTTTGTAACCCAAATCCGGCTTGTTTGCAAAAACGTGGTTTTAAGTTCCAATTCCCAGATGTCGCTGATTGAATGCCTGAATTGGTTTGAGGCTTAGAGGAATGCTACAAGAAACCATTTAATCATGTTCAATCCCGATCTTGGCTAAACCACCAATGTTTATCCGTTCTTGACAATCCCAATTTTGGAAACATCCCACCCATTTTTAGACCATGGATAAATTACAAACTCAAATAAGGTGATTTTAGGATGGTTCCCTATACTAATTAAGCATGATTATGCATAATTTATAGTTGGGTCGCAATGAGCTTTGCGCATAGTTTTGGTGTCTGGCAATCGCCTCCATGGCTGGAAAATCCAGCAAATTCGTGAATGATTTTGCCAGCGAACTAAACCTCCCATTAAAAAAAATCCTTCGGGGATTTCTCTCCGTATTTTGCCATGATTTTCTCAACATGTCCTGATTTTCACCAGAAAACCTCCATAGCTACGAGATATTCCAAGTCTCGATGTTAGAAGCTTCTCCTAGGCTTCGCCAGAGGTGCAGCCTCTCAACGTCCTGGACCAAAATTCTGGAGAAAAACACAGGAAATCCTGGAGAAAAAAAAAAAACGTAGGAAAGCATGCTAATAAATGGAAATTTAGTACCGATTTCATAGATTCAACACGTGTTATTTTGATGTTTTTTTCCACTGGGGTTGGTATTTTTCATGGGGAAATCATCAAAAATAAACCAGTTGGACCTCCCCGGGCGCTGGTTACGGAGGGTAGTCATCGAAAAAAGGTTCGCAAAAGGTGGGCATGTTTGAAATTGCCCATATTCCATCCACTTCAGCATTGTTATGCCATATGGAACAATCTGGAAGAATCTGAGATTTAATCGGACACCTATGAAACATATTTTTGGAGCATCTATGAGAAACCTAGAGAATAGATCATTTTTACGATGAGATGTGGAACAAGATGGAACATTTTGGAACAATATGGGGATATATCATGCAACTTAGCATGATCAGTTTGTTTTTCTTTCTTTTTGAACATATGGAGATGTTAATTTAAGCCATGGGTGAAGAGAAAAACACATTGACATGAGAAATGAGATAGTAAACATGTATGCGGCTGTCAAAAAACTCCTTGTTCATGAAATGGACATTAACATAATTTGGAAAGGCCCAATCGCCAACCACAGTTTTGTAGCAATTTTACCACTATTGTGCAATATAGATTTGCAGGGGGTATCGCTAAGGCTAGACGCAGCTAAAGTAGATATGATATTGTATTTGTAGTAGTCGTCGCAGCATCAGCAGTGGTGGTAGTAGTAGTAGCAGCATCAGCAGTAGGAGAAGTAGCAGCAGTAGCAGGAATTGTAGTACTAGTAGCAGTAGTGGTAGTAGTGGTAGTACCAGCAGTAGTAGTGGTGGTAGTAGTGATGGTAGTAATGGTAGTAGCGGTAGTAGGGGTAGAAGTAGTAGAAGTGGTAGAAATGGTAGAAGCAGAAGTACAATAGAAGACGTAGCAGTAGAAGTAGAAGTACAAGAACAAGTGGCTAGGGATCCTGTGCCTTTGGGAGAACTTGGGTATCACTTAGGCATATCGCTAAAGCATCGCTATGGTATCGCTAAAATCAACGCGTTTTTTTGTAGAATCAGGCGAGTGCATTATCATTTGCTTATAAAACTGTTCCTCTCCCTTTCCCTTCCTTTTCCTTTCAATCTTCTTTTCTTTTCCTGTCCTTTTTCTTCCTTTTTCTGTCCTTTTCCTTTCGTTTCCTTTCTCTTTCCTTCTCCTTCCCTTTCTCTTTCCTTTTCCTTCCCTTTCCTTTTCCTTTCTCTTTCCTTTTCCTTCCCTTTCTCTTTCCTTCTCCTTCCCTTTCTCTTTCCTTTTCCTTTCTCTGTCCTTTTCCTTTCCGTTTCCTCTCTCTTTTTCTTTCCTGTTCCATTTTCTTTTCCTGTTTCTTTCCTTTTGCAACTTATTAACTATTGAATTCAAAATGGGGTAATTATCGCTAGGAAAGGTCCCATCGCAAACCTCATTGTTTGCATTTTCTGAAAACCAATGTCCAGCCAATACATAGCTTAGTATCTGCGAGTTTGACGGTTGCTCATGTAGTGTTTTTGAAAGGTTGGATGAAATACTTCATATCATTGCTTTGAAGGCATTGTTGCCACTTTTTCACTTGGAATCAACAATTGAATGAAGTTGAGCAACCCAAAACAGAATTCAAAGCACGAAAGGGGAAGCCCCAGGAAGCACGAAGACATGCTGACCCTGAGGGATGCACAATACACAAGCAGAGTAAGATCAAATTCTTTGGGCCAAAGTAGTGGCTATATGATCCCAAATCCAGAAACACTTCCAACAAAATGGGGCAACTCATTACTGGAACAGGGGGAAGTGCTGCAGCTGTGCAAGAGTTTCGCTATATTTTTTGAAGATATCCAAAAAGTCAGGAAAGTGTGACAGCTTCATCGACAAATGTCTACTCGTACTACTGTTCAGTTGACTGGTGCTTATATATATTTAAATAATGTATATACGTATAATGTATATATATATATATACAAATAATCTATATACATAATATATATATATATATATCACATTATATAATATAATATATATATATAATATATAAAACACATATAAAATAGGTATGGCAAATCCATGGCATTGTGCTCAACATTATCTGGATTTTCAGGATGCCAGCCAACTCCTTAGCATTGCTTTCCCAATAACACAAAAAATAACACGCTAACCTGTGCCATCCTGTGCCCCACAATATGCAGTTCCGGGAAGCATGATTTAAACTGATATAAAATGGATTTAACAATGATTTAAGCACGAAAACTACGAAATATCCTCTATATTTTTTTTTCCGAGATTTGAGTAACTACGGTTGATATATATTGATATATGCTAGCAACATGCTAGTATGTAACCCGTCGGAAGAGACTTGAAGCGCTGGCAGTCCCTTTGTGTCCTTCACGATCAGCAAGTAGTCGTTCATGGAAAGCTTGATTTCCTGGCCGGGGTGGCTCAAGCAGAAACGGAGCCACCCAAGCCATGCCAGGGTCCAGCCATGGATTGGGCTGGGTTGAACCCTGCCCAACACAAGTTGTGAAACTGGATTCAGGTGGGGCAATCGAGCCGTTAAACGATTCAAATGCTTCATGGCTTCAACCCCATATCCCAGCTATTCCCAACTCATAAATTATAAGTCGATTAACCATCATTCAAACTTTGAACATACGTAACATGTCTTTTCGAAGAGGGAACCACATTAAAATCATCCATATAATCAATCGCACCAACAGCGCATTCCACGCCTGTTTCCAATAGCCAATGCCCTGATCCTTCAAAATGGCACGAATGTCGTTGGCATCGATACTCACCTGGACAAAACACGCTGAGAACTCGAGAAAGAAAAAGGCTGCCCTGCAAAGAGGTGCTGGACGGTACAGTGGAAGTTTGCATACCTTCCTAAATTTCCTAAGGCTTACCAAATTTGCACCAATGTAAGTACAGTAATATTCGTCATGTCTCCACATGTCTCCCATGTGACAGGCGCAGCATGGCGCAGCTGCCTCTGGTCTGGAAGCCCAAACAGCTTGCAGCAGTTCCTCTTCCTGCGGCCCGGCCGGCTTCCTGCTCCCCGAACCCCTGGCACTAAATCAATCCAAGTATCCATAAAAAAGGTACATTTAGCACCCACAAATCATATCAAAACATCTAAATCATAGACCAAATACCTAATTGGATCCGTACGGCATACTACGAAACCACCATTTTCGTGGGGAAGTCTAGCATTCTAAGCTGCTTGACCCTCAACCATTGACCAGGCGCTTTTAGCCATGTCATGAGCTCCTCTAACATGCCATCCATGTTGTGGTCCATTGCCACGAAGGCATCCCAAAGCCTGTCAATGCTGTGGAACCAACCCAGCTGGAGCTTTGCAAAGAGCTGACTTGAAGAACGAGATTACGAGATTCCCCTTGTCCTTACCTATCTATACCATTCTATTACCTATCTAGCGAAACCACAGCCAAGTGAACCATGTGACCAGCCGGGCCCCCGCGCCGAATGTACTCGTCGTCCGTATAGCCGAGCTGACGTGGGGGATGCTACGACGCATGGGGGGCTTCCCGTGGGGAAACGACACAAAATCCGGGAGTCCCTCTGGACAAGTAATGGTTTAATTAACGGTTAATCATGTGTTATGATGGGTTAATATTGGTGAAGTTTGAGTCTCCTCTCATGTATGGAAAATGGATCATGTATAGACTATGTAACTTTTAAAGATTAAGGAATGTGATTTTCCAGTACTACTCAGAGTATATAAGTCCTTCAAAAAGATTTCAAACGGGTCTCACTACGGCCTTAGTCTTCAAGCATCCTTCGTTTTTGTGTGGACAAGTTAGACCATGTCGCGATATATTGTAATTACTACATGTTACAACCCTCTTGTAACCAAACATGGCAATGGAAAATCACCCATTTATAGATACTTCTCCCATGGGAAAAGATATGAACACCTCCATTTCTAGAGATTTTTCCATATTTCTCCATATTTCCTACAATGTGAGGCCCCCAAGATAGCTAAGTTGGTTTATAACTCCAATAACTATGGTTTATGGTACTTATAACTATAGTTGCTGGGGCGAATCTAAACCAACTTATAACTGGAGGGCCTACATGATTTTTCCTATATGTTCATATTAATTATTCACGTGGGATGGGATTTTCCAGCCATCTTTGATTCGCGAAGGGTCTGATAGGACCCATGGCACCCTTGCCGCGTCCACGGCTCCCCACCTTCCCTGCGGTCTCCATGCGTCCGACGTGTTGCATTTTGCGGATGCGATCGGCCACAAACTTGGCCTCACCAGCGGCATAACCCCGGTGACCTAAGTGGATAACCATAGTGTACCTTACCCTCTGAACTAACATAACTATGGAAAGATCCACCATGCTTTTAATGGGTAAATCAACTGCAAATGTCCATTTTCAATAGCTACGTTTGTTTACCAGAGGGTAACCTATATGGATAGATAACATTCTGGTAACTAATGTTTATACATGTTAATACCATAATGGATAGATAACATTAACATTAACATTATTTTTTTTGTGGGTAAAACAATGCCATAAACCATCCCCCAGTCATCACCGTTTTTATAGGTGGCTTATTATTGTTTTACCCACATTACATAACATTAGTCTACCAGAATGTCATAGCCTCCAGCAAACTAAGAGCTTGCCATGGAAGCCATGGACCATTTTAGTTCCATGATTTACCTATTAAAACGCTTATTTTTCCATAGCTATACTATGTTATAAATTACCAGAAGGTAGGGGTTATATTCCAACTGATGAAGGTTATCGCTCTGGTAAACATGGCTGGCTAGCTGGCAAACCCTCAAACTAAATGGAGGATATAATATGGAGGTGTATAGCTGGAAAAATCATCTGGAAATGAAGGATTGTTTATTGCCATGTTTGATGTCCGGAGAGTACCCCCCAAAAAAAAACTTTGGGGGTATAGTATCATGTATTTATTTGTATTGATCTATATGTATATCTCTATTTATCTATATTTATCTACATTGATCTACATTTATCTACATTTATCCCCAAGAATTGTCCATTGATGTTCGTTTTCTATGTGCATAAAAAACGCAACATTCAACGCAACGTTCAACGCAACGCAACCTGACCGAAGCTCGTCCGGCGCCACGAGGGGATCGTCCGGAGCGTCAACGGAGCGTCAACGGACAGTGATACTGATGGGTTGATGCTTGACATCATCACATCTACCTACTATGATTTACTATAACCCATAGGATCCATGTATGCTATATATGGTAACATTTACCATCCATATACCCCAAATGCTAGCATATATATATATATATACCATACATGGATCCTATGGGTAATGGTAGATGTCAATGGATTCACTATATATATATACATATATATATAATGGGTTTACTATATATAATCAATGGGAGATCTCCAGGATCCAATTGATGGAGGTACGTTAGTACCATATTTTTGGCATGTTTTGGCTATATTTTGCTGGGATACTTTATTAATAATAGGTAGATGTGATAATAGGTAGATGTGATAATAGGTCATCATGCTATATATAACTATGACTATGACTATTATAATCTATTAATGATGATTCTTATAGTAATACTATTTATATATATATATATATTACTTTACATTATACAAAACATTCCAAAACCCACTAAGGTTTTCTTTCGTATTACAGAAAAAACGCATGGCGCCACCCATCGGCCAAGTGACAAACTCCAGATATTCGTCCAAGTCCAATTCCCCCGAGCCTCAACAGATCGGATCTTACGGATCGCCGCGAGATCCGAAACGCGGGCGTTTCATGAAACGCTACACCAAAAAAAGATATATGGGATAAACATGGATAAAACCATGGATAAACCACCCAGCTAAGCATAGGGAGATAGGGATTATTCATGATTCGATCATGATTGGATTGATCCCTTCTTAGATTTACTGAGTCTATGCATTGTTGGGTCCATTTTTGGGGTATAGATGGAGCCGTGCCAGGATGGAAAGGAAAAACATGGCCAGGAAAACACAGAGATACCCTCCAGCAAACCAACATAGCAAAAAAACTAGAGAATGAATGGCCGATTTGTAGATGATTTACCTCTTGAAAAATGTGATTTACATTCATATTAATATAGCAGTAGCTCAGTAGATAGCTATGCTATGCTATGCTAGTTTGCCAAAGGCTATGATTAACGATAGTGAGTCCAACTAACCAATGATCCACAAATAGCTCCCCCATCTCAATGGCCCCATGTTCCACGTGCAGTTCATTCAAAACCTGAGGAAAGCCACCATCTTCGTCGAATTCCTCGACCAACTTTGGGATGATTTCTTGCCTAAATCCGCGAGGGTCGACCAGCCAGGCAAGTGACATCCGACGGCGGTCGAACGATGAGTTTTTATGGGATCTTGCTGAAGGTGGAGCTTCAAGGGGGTCGAAGAAATGATCTACCAACATGTTGGTTTGGCACATGACATGTCACAGGCTAAAAAAAAACACATTCAAATTTCGGCAACTCCACCCATATTTTGTGGGACCAAAAAAGGCATAGACATGCATAGACCATCATAGACCAACGACTTTGGGACAGCACCACCCAACAGATCCGTTTCCGAGCGGACAGTGGAACCCGTGGGAGGCCAGGCATCTGTTTCCCCGTGGCGCGAATGCCGCAACTTTCAAGGCAATCCATGCATTCCTGGCAGGCAGCAAAAAATAGACATATTTGGAGACGGTGGATTCAGTTTCCATACCCCTGGTAAACAAACATAGCTATGGAAAGTCACCATGTTTAATGGGAAAATCAACTATAAATGGTCGTTTTTTCAATAGCTCATAGCTATGTTAAATTACCAGAGGGTACATTCCCTTAAAAGCTTAGAGGAACCATTGGGAAACCACCGATATTTTAGAAATTTTAGAAGTCTAAAAGTTGGTGTTAGAATCATCTACCTCTGCACTCGAAACTCGGAAACTCGGAAAACTAGTGGAAACTGGTGGTAGCGGCAGCATCCGCTAAATTTGGACCAACCCCTTGCTAATTGTTTTTCCGTTGTTGCTGCTGCCGGGGCAACATCTGAATCCAATTAGCAAGAAAGGACCAAGGGTCAAACATTCCTGCAAACATAACTGAGAGTTCTTAGTACTGGTTTGAATACTGTACAGTAGATGACTTGACATTCCCTCGGAAGTAGACTATTAGCAAAGGACTGTAAGAACGTCCACTTCTCAAATGTTGATTGGAGTATGCTTGGAAGTTGTCCGATATTGCACAACATAAGAATAGATATGGGATCCTTTGTAGATAATTGTGGATCATTTTCCTTGCAAAACCATTGCTTGTCCCTCTTGATGTTGATAAACACCGCTGTGAAAATCCATCTGGGACTGGCCTAATCCTTTGATGAGAGCTGGTTTGTGGGCAAGCACCCCCAGAAAACGTAAGTCATTGGGAATCATCATCCCACATAAGGTGGAAAATAATAAAACAAACATGTTCAAACCACGAGCCAGCCTATATATATAATAATAATAAAATACTAATAATAATACTAACAACAATAATAATAACTATCCACGAATTGCCAAATGTATCCAAATGCTACAATCTTCTGTCACCATGAAACCAGGTTTTTTTGAATGCACCTATTGTTTGCTATTTCTTTATATTGAAGCAATGTTCTTGTTACAACTGTTACAACCATCTGTTATCATGTCTATTACGATCATATGTATGTAAATCTATGCATACATACACCCTCTGGTACTTTAACGCAGCTAGGAAAATGACCCATTTCAAGAAAATATGTACCATGCCTTATGTATTTTGAAATTTTATATGATTTTACATAGCTGTGTGAGTTTACCAGGGGGTATATTAAACTATATTAGATTATATTAGATGATGTATGATGCGTGTAACAGTGTATATTGCAATATACATCTTAAATAGTGTATTCATGTATAATACCGCAATAATGATTCTTTGTAAAATGTATGATAGTAGGAATATTGATTGCTTTTAAGGGATCCCCGTCCCGAAAGAATTCCCAAATTCCCATGACGATGCGTCCAAGACGAGAAAAACCACCTCGACCCACCTCGACGCTGAGTCCGTTGGTGCAATCCGAGTCCGTGGCAGCGAAGACATCCGCAATCAACTCCTACAATGTGGGGCCCCCAAACGTTATAAGTTGGTTTAGATTCGCCCCAATAACTATAGTTATAAGTACCATAAACCATAGTTATTGGAGTTATAAACCAACTTAGCTATCTAGGGGGCCCCACTTTGTAGCGAGGGAGAAACAAATCGTGTCATCACGAACGCCAAGGTAGGGCCGTCCTGGAGCCATCCTGGAGAAAATGAAGTTTCTAAAAATTCTGAACCCATGTTGGTAATATGGAATTTTGATCAAGTTTCAAACTTGTTCCCATGTTCGATATTTTCTCTCTCCGGGAACAATTGGCCCGGATTTTTTTCCCTCAATTTCACAGATTCTATCTCATTGTAATAATCTGGAAGACACAAACGTGTGCTACTCTTAAATCCGCGAAGAAACAGAAACAATTCAGCATGAACAAATGATAAAGGCCCCAATGCCCCACTGGGGTTGGAAAAAATGCTGTACATTTACATGAAGGGTTGAATGTTGATCAATATTCCAGCCTCATGGGAAAATCTGGGCATGATGAAGACATGGTGAATATCAACAAAATCATGCAACCAAAGAGTAGCAAAGCTATCTATTCAGAGTTCAGAGGGGGCACATCTTTTGCAAAGTTGGCTTGAGGCTTCATTGCTCCATCATTTTATGTGGTTTGATCCCGGCTACTAGCTACACTGATACACTAGGCTATGTTTGTTCACGTTCGATCCAAGTTTGGGTTCGCAGATCACTAACCAAGCTGCTCAACAAGAATCACCCGCTCTGAATGCCTTGAAAATTAAATAAACATTTCGCAGCAAGAGGTACCATCTCAGCTACTCTGAATTCAGATTGATGGTTCAAACACCCCATGCAGCTGGCAAATGCATGATGGACGCTTTTGATATCATAAGCTTTGGCCCATTCCTGCATAGTAAGATATATTGAATATATACATATATACTTTATAATTATATATATATATCATAATATATATATCATAATAATATATATATATCATAATAAATATATATATATATATATCCATCGCCTTCTCGAAGAGTTGAGCTAATATCAATAAATATATATGTATCTCTCTCTATCTGTATTTTCACATGCCTAGGAATAGATGATCATCCCAAAGTCTCTTTTCAAAAGAGCGCCAAGACACATTTTCAATCTCTCTGATCTGAGTCATGATGCGAAGCACCTCAGTGGTGATAGCTGATTTCCCCCAAATACTAAACCTGAATGTGTTACCTTCCTGTAAACTAAGATGTCTATGGAAAATCACCACTTGAATAGATCAATATATATATATAGGTATATCAGCTATAAATGACCAGTTTCAATAGGTTACATTACCAGAGGCTATACTTGAACTATGTCCAGCTATCTCAAAATATTCTCCCCAACCTCTGGTCTTACCCCCTCCATGGTGCGCCTGCCGGAAATCGAAGTGTGCCCTATCCACAGCGGTGCTGTCATGGAAGTCGTAGCCTGCCACTACGGATGGCTATAAAAAACGAATGGTGATTTCCATGGTGATTTCAGGGAAATCGAAACCGGAAATCACGGCTTTGCCATCAAAAAAAAAAGCCTATCAAAATCAATGGGAAATTTATGCAATGTTGCCAAATGGTCCATGTATGGAATATCCAACATTTGAGCAATTTGTTGGGCAGTTTAATCTTCAATATTCCATCAGTGGAGCATTTGGGGCTGTTCAATGTCGATTCCACCCAATAGGAATGTAAGGGGTAAGGGGTTTAATGAATTTGATAAATTCGTCATACCAGTATTTTCGACGATGCCAGTGGATCGTGAAGGTTCATATGGGGCCAATACTAAGAATATGCGACAATCTGATGCAATCTGGTGATGGCAATGTGGGTTGATGATCCAAGCACTCCGTCCCTCCAAATCCTCCAAACACACCAGGGAATTCCCAAACAAAGAAACCTGGAAGACGAGACTTCCGACTATGGATATGTCAATTGCGGGATTCGATCACGTTCACATTCAGTTTCTGGGGGGTCTTTCATGAAAACAAGACCTGGGCCACTTGAAAGCTGAAAGGTATATTGAACCACATGAGCAATTGGAATGCCAAATGATGCAATCAAAATCCTGGGCACATTGCTATATCTCACAAACTTGAAACATACCATGGCATATGCTCAAAGACTGGTGACGGCATGTAGCGGCTAAGTTATGACCATCAGATCTTGCTGGAGCAGTACAGTAACAAGTGCCCAGCTTCGGCAGATTCAAATGCAAAGATAGCTAAGTTTGATCATAACTAGGGCAACTATGGCAAATATGGTTTATAGCACAAACACACACACATATATATAATATATATATGTATATATATGTATATATATATATGTATATATATATATATATGTATATATATGTATATGTGTATATATATATATATATTAATGTGGTTTTAACCAACTTACAACTGAGGGGCACCACCTTCTTTGAGTCGCACCATATCGCGTGCCCATTTTTTATGATGAGGGTCCCATTCCCAAAAGTGCTTTCATCGATCAAAATGGCACCCCTCCAATTCAACCAATCAGGTGGGGGGTCGCAATAAGTGGAATGTCAACCCTGAAATTTCATTCATCCTGGTTGATAAGACAATAGTAATAGATAATGATAATTATAGGCTGGTTCCTCCACTTCTACAGAGTGATCATGTCATCCCAAATTTGGTACCGACCCCATTGATATGTTCATTGGATTGGTTTAGCGGAAAATCTACCGGAAAACCAGTATCTGATAAGGAAAAACACTGGTTTCCTGTACATTTTCCCTGAAACCAACCCCTTGATATGGAGGTTAGAAAAATAGAGGCACCTCCAAAATGGATAGGTTTCTAATGGAACCTCAAACTAAATGGATGATTGGGGGTACCCCCATTTTAGGAAACCTCCATATGTACAGTCCACACATCAAAAAACGGCCCTTCATCGGCCTTGATCCACCAACTGCAAGCTCACCTCGAGTGGTGAGCCAAGCCCCTTTTTGGGCTGGAATCGCTCACAGAATTCTGGGTACAGTAAATTTGGCGATTGAGTTGGGTAAATGTTGATAAATATTAGGACATAATACTTAAAACTAGTAATATAATACCAACTAAATGTTGGCATATATGGAATGATAATACTTACAATAGATAATACTTACAATAGATATAATCTTATAGTAGTCTACAAGCTGTCACAGGTATTTGTGAATTGTGCTCATAGCTTAATGAAGCGGCTCCTGTGAGAGTAGCTTAATCAAGAGATATATATATATATACACTAGTATAAAAATAAGATATATATAATATATAATGTATATTATAATTATTTATATATATAATGTAACATATATAGAATATATAATACGCAACAAACAATATATAAAATAATATGTATTGATATATATATATGTATGTATAACATATATATATATAACAAACACGTGTATATATATATACTATATATATATGTAATAAAAAATAAAACGATATAACATACATATATATATATATATATATATGTATCATCATCAAAATACGGCAGCAAAACTGCTCCAACCCCCTATCATCAGGGTACCGTTAGGTACAATATCGTCACATCTCATCATACTTCCCACACTAAAATGGTGTTGATTTCCGACATGAATATCAGGTATCAGCAAACTTCAAACGTTGGTGTCCACCCATATAGTCAAAATCCTTTGACCCTGTGGTGGTTGTTTGATGAGTTTTGATGTTCTCTTTTTGGGGGGTCCCTGAAATATGTTTTTCCTGAGTGAGAATAAGCGTGTAGGGTGGCATGCTTCAAGAACCAGCCTCATCTGCTGCGATGGAACGAAGCTTTTCGGTGAAGCCCGGACCGCGGTGTTGAACCAAACCGCAATCCTTGGCGCCGTGGCGAAGGTGACATGTCAGGTGAGGCACCTGTCAAAACCAGGTACTGGTGGCTGCTTTGACGCCTCAAAAAATGTGACTTCAAATCGCCCAAATGATCCCAAATGATCCCAAATGTAAAATCACGAAGCGCATCGAAGCGGGCTCATGAATAATAGGGAACCTCATTGTCCCGATGTTCCCACTTCCCACAGTCCGGGGAAACCCGACCTCCCACCTCGTGCGATGAAAATGCGAGAGTTGACAATGAACTTCGCCATTTCTTTTGCGGAAAAAGGGACGCCAATAACCAAACTATCTTGAAGTCATGAGTCTACATGATATAATACAATGAACATGCATGAATGGCATCTCTGCTCTACATCAAGGACCTCAGACATGTCCAAAAAGAACCATCCAAAACGCTCTATAGTGAGCCAAGGTGCAACGGCCAAGTGTAATAAAGAATGGAAGGGCAACAAGTCATGCTTGGCTCGTCGCAGGAACACGTCATACAAGTCGACCAAGGACTGGCCGATTTGTGGGTGTTTCTGTTTCTTTCCATGCTGTAGCCACACAACTTTGACCAGTAGAAACAAATCTTACCCTCTGGTAATTTAACATAGCTATTGAAAATTGCCATTTATAGTGGATTTACCCATTAAAAATTGTGATTTTCCATAGCTATTTTTACATAACCAGAGGGTAAACTGGAAGAACTGCCATTCCTGTCCAACCAGCGATTTTTTATCCCACAACCGGCCATGGACCATCATGGACCCACAACAGTCTGAGAGTATCCCAACAAAATCCATGACGGCCTGAACGTCCTGAAAACAGATGGCACCCCCCTGTTTAACCTCCAGTAAATTAACATAGACCATCATAGACCCTGCCAGTTGTCGGGGTTGGAAGAGTAGTTTCCATTCAAAATGGCTTATTTTCAGGGTCAACATGTTTATTTACCAGAGGGTCAATCTCTTTTACCCATTGCAATAATTTCGTAAATCCCATGATGGATCAACCAAAGAGGAAATGGCACAAAATGGCTAGCTGGAAAATCCCCGAAGCAAATGAGCATTTTCCATGCCCCTAAAAATTGCCTATAAATTGCAGGTTGGTTTATAACTATAGTTAGAGCCTATAGTTATAAACATAGTTGTAGCTAAAAAATCCCATAACTATGTCCCATAGTTGTCTAATAAAATGACATGACATGTAACTAAATACATAGTTATGTCATGTCATGTCCCCCAAAACAATTCACCACGTGGATCCAAGAACTGTACCCGGCCTGGTAAACGTTTACAGTTCGCGATTGAAAATAGCCATATAAATCGTTGATTTACCCATTGAAAATTGTGATGTTCCATAGTTATGTTAGTTTTACCAACTAGAAATATTTAGAAACCAGGATCATTCTAGAGATTCAATAGGATTTGATAAGCGTTTATCCAGAAATGGTGATTACCATATTACCATATTAGCATTCATCAAGTTGATCCAAGTTGTAAGTTATAAGTCAACATATCTAGGGAACCTCACAGCCGCCAGCCTGGCCCCATAGCTGTTGCGTGTAGTCATCCAAGTCCATTGCGTCGGCAATTTCGATTCCTAAGGCTGCGGTGAAACATGTGAGATGGTCATGTTGTGGTCATTATAATTTCCAATGATAATATATATATACACTGTCCCTATATATCTATATTGTCTATATACATTCTAGAACCTATCAATGATGTAATGTGATCTGCTATCTACTTGACATCTTGATTAGGTGATAGGAATGGTATCCCTGGCCGGACCCTGAACATGGCATGGTCATGGGGCGCAGCTACAATGCCATGTTCACCATCCCCAATGAATCCCAATAGGTCTGGGTTGTAACAATTCACTGACCTGAAATAAGGCTTTCTATTGGGGATTCCCCATACCATAAAACCTGGGAGAACAGCGAGGTCACTATGATTTACCCAAATAGGTGTTTATGAAGTCAAAGGTTTATGTATATTAGTGTATTATGTACATATATACATACATACATATCCGCTAAGTATTTGGGATGATGCATACCGGTCCAACCATTGTTTGTTTTTTTTTCTATTTGGCTCTTCCAGAAGCTATCAGAACTTGCCCGGCCAAGGGGCTTCTCTGGATGTATTCACTATCGGAGCGCTCTTCCAACAAAGGCGCGAGGATATGAACCTGCGCCTGGGAGTCTGGGAGTATTCCAAACCTGCGATGGCTGGATCCTCCAATTTCTTCGGGAAACCATTTTTTTTCGTTTTTTCTACCAGTAATACCGTATGTTGTATGTTTCAACTGTGAGTGTTCCCATCATCTAATTCCTAGATGATGTGTCGAAGACCTATTTTGATGCTGCGGAGAAAGGAATCTCTCTCTCTCTCTCTCTCTCACTCTCGCTCTGCAATTCTATGATTCTGTGCATAAGTAAGTTGCCATATATGATCAGCAAACACCAATGGACCCACTCATAAATCTGGCTGAATTTACATGAATTTACAATAGTTCACTAGCTCGAAAAGAGCTGAAACGAGCGGCCATGAAAGGGGATGATTCCCCGAATCAAACCATAAAATTTAACCGAATCATTCCAGTGACGCCACGGCAGTTTTAGTTCTTAGCTTTGAAGTGCCAAATCTGATCATTGGCATCCCATTTTTTATCACTTTCAATCTGGCTGCGTTTACAACTCAGAAGGCAAACCAAGTCCAATCATTTTCTGGCTAATAACAATCCAACTCGTGTAGGGTTAACCCATGACAAGACCATGTTCGTTGTTCCACATCAGTCCAGGATCAAAGCTGGGAATAAAAACACCAAAAAAAGGGGATGCTTATGGATGTTTTACAGCAATGCTTTTGAGGAAAAAACACCATCATCTTTGGAAAAGCCTTGTGGATACTTTACAAACTTTACAGCTCGAACATATCAACATCTTACCCTCTGGTAAACTAACATAAGTATGGAAAATCACCATTTTTAATGGGTAAATCAACTATAAATGGGCAATTTTCAATAGCTATGTTAAATTACCAGAGGGTATATCCTCCCTTTTCCTATGGTTTTCAATACCCATATCAACATCTTATCAACATCTTTGGCGAAAAATTGGCATCAAATAAACACTTGGCCACATCTTTCTCCGGGCTGCTGGTGCCAAAATGTCTTTCTCCAGCACACTGTGATACGAGGACGTATTAAAACCTGGCAGAGCCGAGGCCAGGTTTAATGGCTGCTAAGAATCATCCCAAATTGGGATAATATATATATACTTATATATATATACACATACACACACATATATAATCATATATATATACATTGCATTACATTACATTGCATTGCATTGCATTGCATTGCATTACATTACATGTATATATATATGTGTGTGTGCGTGGGTGATTATGTATATACATATATTTGACTCGGTATATATATATATATCATTTTATTTATGTATGCATATATTGGGTCTTCCCCAATAAAGAATGTCGATATCAATGTAACTAGGATATGCGTAATAGCGCATGTCCTTACAGAAATGAGTAACTGATTCCTGCAATCCAAGATCCCAAGCAAAACTCGGTCATAGCAACCTGCTACATGATAGGGGGATTTGAGCAATTCTGTATTGATTCTATCCTCTTTACGCCTTCTCTGTCAGGTGGGATTTTCATAAGACAAGTAGGAAATCCAATTTTGGGCACCCCTCTGTTCTTCACATCATGGACCTCCCTTATAATGAATAAATGTGGCCAATTTTTGGGTGTCCAAGTTCCAATTCGATGCCTGATGAAGTCTACTCGCCACATTTCCAGATTGTTAGTTGGTTGCGTCATTTTCCCGTGAACTATCCTGTGACCTTGCAGTCTTCGGTTCTTATCATGTATACCATATATATAAAATTTATGTACATTCCCCAATTGAAAACTGGTTGAAATCATAAAACATCTCCAAATATTATATATATATATATGTGTATATATATGTGTGTGTATATGTTTGTATTCCTCCTCTCAAAAAAAAAAACAAACTTGCCCCCCAAATTTCCCTTGCCGTGCACCAATATCAATACCCCTCCTGCACCCTTCGATTCTTCCAGGCAACTCTCGGCTAGCTCTGGGACGACTTCGCTGACCACCTGAATCACGTGCTGCATCTTGGGGAAGTAGCCCGACCAGCCTGGGGCGCTGACGAAGTTGCCACGAAATTCCATGCAATTTTTGGTTACTCATCCCATTTATGATACAGAAATCATTGGCAAGTGGATTATACCCTCTGGTAAACTAACAGTTTGCTATTGAAAATCACCATGCTTTTGATGGGTAAATCCACTATAAAATGGCCATGTTCAATAGCTTTTTGTATGTTTACCAGGCCGGGTAACTGAAATACTGGGTGGCTCATCCCAGTGGAAAGCATAACAAAAAAAATACCCCAGGTAGTCGGACGAGCCACCATGTACCAGAGGCCAGAGTGTGAGCGGGTGGAAGTGCACTTCTAGTGGGGTTATTAATCATGTTATATTAATTAAAAACTATTTAATATGTAAAGTATGATCTAGATATAACTATATAGATCTTTAACATCTCCGAAAATGCCCAAACATCTCTTATATAACAAACTAATACTAACATATCCTAGCCACTTATCACTTTACCTTCGGCCCTCAGAAACGCTCCAAGAACATCATTAGACATCCACAATGTTCATTCAAAAGCGAGCCACCCATGATTTTTCAAACAAATTTTCCAAACATTCAGCGAATGGTGGGTAGACTTCAGGTGGATTTTTTTTCTGCCACTCATCATCTACAGTATCATATGGTTGGCAAACTCTGATTGTGACTCCGTGGCTCCCCATTTGGGGAATATGGGCCCTGCGCTCCAAATCCCTCCCTCCCAACCAGTGAAAAAATCTGGTACCCTCTGGTAAACGTTTACATAACTATGGAACATCACCATGCTATTAATGGGAAAATCCACTAATTAATTATTTCGATTGGGCCATTTTCAATAGTTTTTTCTTTGTTTACCCCCTGGTAAACTAACATATAACTATGGAAAATCACCATTTTTAATAGGAAAATCCACTATAAATGGGCCATTTTCAATAGCTATGTTAGTTCACCAGAGGGTACATGGTACGAGATTCCACATGGTTCCAAGAAATTTCTCAGCCCTGACTGCCAAGTGGCGCAAGATGGAGAGCAGCTCGCTGAGGGACAGTGTGCCACTCCTCAGCCATCGAAACATGGCTGGGATTCATGAAAGATCCCCAATATATCCTCTGGTGAACTAACATAGCTATGGAAAATGGTCCATTTATAGATGGTTTTCCCATAAAAAAAATTGTGATTTTCCATGGTTATGTTAGTTTACCAGAGTGTATATCCGCATTTTCAATAGGAAAACGATCGAAACAACAACAAAATCGGACAATCATCTGGCCGTGAGTCAAAATTCACTGGTGTCTGGACCTGACATTAACCTACAGCCATAAGTCCGTGATTGAGTTTCCACCGGAGACTTGATACACAAAGGTTGACCACCGTTGACCCAATTTTTGGGGGTCAACCTTCAAGACGGACCGCAGTATCTACCCTCTGGTCAACAAACAAAAGACTATTGAAAACGGCCACTGAAATAGTGGAATTTCCCATTAAAAATGGTGATGTCCCATAGTTATGTAAACGTTTACCAGCGGGTACATAATCTATATCCAAAAAAAAACTTGAGAGTCTGGACTGTAGTAGGCCATAAAGTTACGCTATAATTAGTTTAATAAACTTTTGCTTGGTTTCAATTGAGGGGCAACCATTTCACATCAAATCATATTTTGTGGGTGAGCCCCCTTAATCATGTAATTATTCGATTCATCTCGAGGACTCTTTTGAAGCCCGGGTTGACACCACTACCCTTTCCAAGAATTGTAAATACATACATCTGAATCCATCTAATCTGCTGCAAGAGATCCCTACAATTTCCGTGGAAAAGCGTGACAAAGCCAATGAACACAAGGCCCCAGTGGACCATCATGCCCCCGCATCTATGTGGGGTGATGAAAAGCTGGCTGCGTTTGCATCAAGTGTCCAAAATTCTGCCATCTGCCTGTGTATAGGCTTGATCTCCACATGCAAGGAGGCATCCTTCCCCCTTGTTCTATAATGTCCAAAGTTCAAACATTTATTTCCAATAACATATGATTTTCAAACATGTATTTCCAATACATCGCACCTTTGACATGTTGTTGTGTGTGTGGCCTGAGCCAACCCAGAAAGTAGCTGTTTGCCACCTGTTCTGTCTTAGGTTCATATTTTTCTTGACCAAAGTTAATTTTTGTTCATTGAGTCTGGTTACAATAAATGATACTTGAGCTCCAATTGCAACAACTTCCCAAGCAGCCTTTGAGTAATACTGAGCGATACAAGTAGTGAATATCCCAGAGTTTGCTCGTACAGTATAAAGGAAAACCTATAGGAAGTCTCAAGCAATTTAAGGGGTAATTTCATGAATCAACGCAAATCTTCCCCCTAAATTCCCTAAATCCTCTGGTAATTTAACATAGCTATTGAAAATGACCATTGAAATAGTGAGTTTTCCCATTAATAGCATGGTGGATCTTTCCATAGTTTTCCCATTAAAAACAGTGGATCTTTCCAGTTCGCTATCTTTACATAACCAGAGGCTAAATCCTCTGAATCCATCCAGGTCCAGGTCTCTTGTCCGCATCGGCCGCATGAAATCTCTTGCTGAGCTCGGCGGAACGAATCTCCGCGAAGCCCAGGCGGATCGAGGGGATGATCTCCTGAAGCGACATAAGGCGACGAGATCCATGGAGATCATGGTGAAAAAAAATGAATGGTTCATGGTGGATATGAGTTGTTTATGCTAGAAAAAATGAGGTTAATAGTTAAAAAGCTGGTTTATACCCTGAGGATCCATGTCGTTAAATACACCAAAAATAGAAATGTAGTCAAAATACAGCTACGTCTCCATTAACGCTTGATTTTGGTTACATTTGCCGGAACCTGTCGGAAATCCATCGGATTTTGTCGGAAATCGAGAAAAACCGCAGGCATCCTCTATATTCGTAAGATGCGCATGCGAGTTGATCATGGTCATATGCAGTTCAAAATCGTGACAAATCGTGATGAATTATCTTTTTTGCCACTTAAAATTATGACATTTGTCGGAAACACCGTGACTAAACGTGATAAACCGTGATCTGTTCAGGATTGACCGCTCATTTTCTCAGGGTAGCTGCCACTTTTCGCTTGTGCTCACAGCATTTTACGGTAAAATTATGGTTACCGCAAATGTTGCCAAATTTTGGCTACGGATGTCAAATAATGCCTACGGACGTCAAAAAACAAGGT